>JAABUL010001614.1_pt1 | contig 41532 bp, 14 predicted proteins | sample 5559151 | NCBI WGS metagenome assembly JAABUL01 (sample SAMN10711876, study PRJNA513368) | rock metagenome | isolation source: Antarctica rocks | place: Antarctica: Victoria Land, Pudding Butte sud | reverse complement strand
CTCCTCGTTTTATAGAGATAGCGAGTTATATACTATACTATATAGAGTCTCTAGTAGTAACTAGAGGGCCTATATACTCTCTAGCTACCTCTAGGTTATACCCCTTAATACTCGTTATTAGTAGGTACGGTATCTATCCTAAAGTAGCCTACCCTTTCTAGCTATAGGGTAGGGTACCTATTTAATATTATACTAAGGGCTACTTAGCTAGGGAAGTATACGATAGTAGCTACGTAGAGTATAGGCTAATAGCTAGGTAGTAAGATCCTACGTTTATTAAGCTTATCTTAGATCCTTTATTAGACTATTAAGTTCTCCTAGGCTACCTTTAAGTATCTATTAGCTAGTACGTATCTAGTAATATAACCCCCTAACCCTAACCCTAAACCCTAAGTAGTATTCGATATAGTACCTTACTATTATATTTAAGAGATACTAGAGTAGCGCTACTATCTAATATAGATTACTATCTTAGTAGTATACCTAACGTATAGAGACGTCTACTTCTAAGTACTAGTAAACGATCGTATATTAGACTAGTTTCTAAGAACCTATAGTATACTTTAAGGGTTACTATTATCGCCTATCCTCTTTAATATATTTATAGATAATCTACTTAAGAGGCTAAACGCTAGTACTACTTATATACTACGCGCCTTATTCTACGCTAACGATAGAGCTCTACTTACTATATCTAGGGAGAATATGTAGCCCCTTATAGATATAGTAATAGAGTAGTACTTATTAAATAGTATCGAGCTTAACGTAAAGAAGTATAGTTACTTAATAATATAAGTAATACCTACGATAATCTAGGTAGTAGGTAGGGAGATACTCTATACTAAGAGCTACCTATATCTTAGCTTCCCTATAATAGTTACTATACGAGGTAGCTAGAGGTTTAGTATAATTAACTAGTATTAGTACCTCTAGAATAGGATAGGAGTAGCGAGGCGCTAAGCGACCTTTCTTATACTATCCTTAATAAGGTAGGGGCTAGTATATCGACTATAAGTACTCTAGTAATATCTTATACTAATATTTAAGTATAGCGTACTACTCGTTTACGTATAGTTATAATTAGACTCTAATATAAGGAACTAGTAGGACTAGGCTTCCTTAGAGTAGGTAGAGCTTATATACTAGGTCGCTAAGAGTAAGGGCTCGTAGAGGGTAGCCGCGAATCTACTAGGCCTTAGTAAACTAGAGGACTACTTTTACGTACTCTATATAAAGTTCTAATAGTAGCTAGACTATCTTAATTCGAAGACTCTACTATACGAGTTACTTTAACTAAAGCTACTACCCTACTACTTTGTCTCTAGACTACGCGATAATACGCTATACTAAGACTAGAAGCGAGTATATTCTAGTAAATTAATAAAGCTCTCCTTAGAAGTAGCCCTTAACGCCTTTATTAGTAATAGTCTATAACGCGGCGCTAAGAAATTATACCTAACGAGGATAGTCCTATAGGCTTCCTAATAGAGACGTAATTAGAGATACGCGAATATTATATTAATAGCCCTAAAGTAAGTTTAAGACTTACTCTTCTAATATCGCTATAGAGTATTTAGCTTTAGGTACTAATATATCTATAATTAGTATAATAAGGCTATCTATTATAGAGATAAGTAGTACTTAGACTTTAGAGAGATTATACTACTTTTAAAGACGCGCGAGAAGGACTAGAGAAGGTAGGCTAAACGTCTTAGGCTAAATAGCTTATTTACGGTAGTTAAGTACTAGCTAGCGCTTAGAAAGGTCGATCGTATAGGGGCTATTCTATAGGTAGTATATAGGGTATTATAATAGCGCTTCTTAAAGGGAAAGTTCGAAGAGCTAGAGGAGGTAATTAATAACGACTAAGGCTAATAGGAGGATATAGCTTAGTAGAGAATTAATCTATAGGATAGTATATAGAAACGTAGTTACTAGTTATTCTAGGAGTTTAGTAGCTATAGTACTCTTTCTTTATATCTTAGTAGCTAATAGGCTACTATAGGTTTCTTTCTTACTCTTAGCCTCTAAGCTATTACGGTTTCTACTCTACTTAGCGGCCTTTAGGTAGCTACGGTTTATTTAAAGTCCTATTAACTAATAGGTTATAGGCTTCCTTAATATACCTTATAGCTAGAGAGCTATAATAGCTCCTAGGAATAATATATAGCTAGTAGGCTACGTATATTCCCTCCCTAAGCCTAATAGCTAATAGGGTATAATAATTAAATAATACCTTATAAGGCTAAAGTACTATAATAGGTAATAAATAGTCTAAGGTTACTAAAGGGCTACTATAGACTAGTACTATAGAAGGCCTTTACCCTATCTTACCCTATTAGGCTACCTTTTATCTCGATTCTATACTTAATAATAAGCTATATTAGAGAGTTTAGGTAAAAACTATAAAAGGAAGGAAGTATAAGGCTATAGGAGAAAGCTAGACCTCTATAGAATAGAGTAAAGGCGCGAAGGCTACTATAGAAAATAGTAGTCCTCTATACTCTATACTATTATACTAGACGTAGAGATAGAGAAAAGTCCTAGCTAGAATATAGAAGCTAGCTACAGAATACGAGAGGATATAGCGTCTTTTATAGTACTCTACTAAAGGACGCTATAGTCTATAAAGAGAGTAAATAGATATTTAGCTCGATCTAGAAAGGGACCCTATATATAGGTTAAGTCCCCTAGAAAGACTATAGAAGGCTTTAATAGATCGACTATATTATAGGAATAGCCTACTACGATACTTACTTAGTAACGTTAGGTTATATCTCTACTTATAGGAGTAGGACTAGATCTTATCTATCTTAGCCGATTTAATAGCGCTAGTAAGCTATAGTAGATATATAACGGAGATAAAGTACTAAGTACTTCTTATAAGTTAACCTCCTTATATACGAACCTAAGTAGAGGGCTACTAATAGAAGAATAATACTACCTTATTAGACGGTCTCTAAGTTTACCCTCTCGAAACCCTATCTAGAATAGGTAGATACTATAAAGTATATAGACCTCCCCTTAACCTCTAGGGAATAAGGGTAGTAGGGTTACAACCTATTATCTTTATAAAGGTCCTAAATTAGGCGTCGAGTTAATATAATACGCTAGTACCTAGCTAAATACTAAGGTAATTTAAGTATACCTCGTATAGTTATATATTATATAACTAGCTTCTTAGACTCCTAAGTCGGATTATTAAAAGCGTCTATCTCGCCTTAAGTAGGTAGAACCTTAAAGGTAGTAGTAAGTAAAGTTAATAATCTTTCCTATAGTAACTAAAACCTATTTCTAATAGCCGTAAGGCTCGAAAGATAGGGGTAGAGGAAGCTACGAAGTAGATATTAATATAGAATATTAAATTAAGCGTAGGGGTAGGATTTACCTTAGGATACGTCTCTTAGAATACTAACTTTAAGGCTTATAAGGTAGGAGGCGGAGGTAGAAGCGTAAATTCCTAGTTATAGGAGAAAATAAAAGTATACTATTTAACCCCTAACCCTAAGTTACGAGGGTATAGGGCGTAGGTTTACCTATAAGGTTTATAAGAGAAAAAAAAAGGTTCTATAAGACTTATAAAGAGATATACCTAGGCTTATAGACTATATTAGGTTGCCCTATACTTTAGTATAAATAGTAAGGATTCTAACTAATTACCTTATAGAGGTAATATATTATAATAATAGTAGTAAGAACGGAAGAGTAGCCTATATAACCCCCTTATATAACCCTTATAAACTCTAATCCTAGCTAGGAGCGTTAGGATCGCGTAAGCTTTTATACCCCTACCCTTTATTATAGATATAGCCTTACTATTACCCTCCTAAGCTTTCGTACTCCTACGATTTTCGCTTCTATCCCTTTCCTACTCTATAATCTATACTAATACCTCTCTTAATATCTAGCCCTAACCTCTATATTATTAGGACTACTATACTTATTAAGTAGATCCTATCTATACTTCTCCTCTCTATACTAGTCCTATAAGAGTCTATAGCCTAACTACCTAGTATACTATATACTATATAGCTAAGTTTTAATTTCTACTCTACTTTCTAAGTATTACTATAAGTACCCTAACCCTAATAATATACTCTATACCTTTAAATTACGAAACCTAAGCTACTATAATTAACGCCTCCTCCCTACTACTAACCTTTATATCTAGCTTTAACTAAATCTACTCCTATTCCCCTCCTCCCTCCTCCTATAACCCCTAGATTAATAGTATAATAAGATTATAATATCTATATCCCTTCTTCCCCCTTTCCTTAACCTTCTATTCTCTATATATACTCTATAGCTAACTATATATATAGTATACTATATAGCTCTTAATCTATTACTATCTTACGCTCTATTATAGTACTACCTATTTATATTGTATATATCTCTACTTATACCCTTTATAGTATTAGTTAAGCCTATATATCTACTACTTCCTAGGTATAAGTACTCTATAAATTATATATCCTCTATTAATCTATAATAGGTATTAAACGTATTTATCTATCTTATACTACTTATATATCTACTACCTCTAGTACTAGATAAGTCCTTTACCCTTTCTACTCTCCTCTTCCTCTACCTAACCTTTTAAGTACTTACTTATTCTACCTTCTTTTACGTTATAATCGTACTTTACTACTAGCTCCCTTAAACGCGTTCTAGACTCGTAGATATTATATAGAATATCTCCTAGCTTATATATCTACTAGTATTAGCCTTCGTCTATTTACTATATAAGGATTACTCGCTAGTATTCGAATCCTTATAGGTACTTATTAATCGTATAGTAGTTAATAGGATTTAGATAATCTAATAGAGGAGGCGGTACTAGTAACTATAGATTACGTTTTATATAGATACTTAAGCTAGCGGCCTTACTATTACGACTACTATATCTAGATTCTTAGGTAAAGTCGATAAGCCTATAGGGGTTCTCTATATAGATTACCTATTAAACGTAAGCGTAGTCTACTCTAGCTCCTATAGCTATAGTATATATAAGAAAAGGAGAGCTACTCTTTCTACTAATCTAGTTATTTAGCTACGCCTCTTTCTCCTCTATAGTCCTAATCTCTTAATAGTAGTATAAATAACTAATATATTCCGCCGCCTCTTCTATATTAGTATAAGAACGAATAAATACTATTATATAAGTATCCTTCTACTCTAGATAATATCTCGTTATCTATTCCTATATAGCGAAATAATATATAAACGAGAAGAAGCTTTCTCCCTTAGGCGCCTAGAGATACTTAACGCCGTACTAGAGATTCGATCTTTTAGTATATCCCTAAATAATACTTATATCTCTAATATAATATCGCTAGAATAGAATCTTTTCTAACTATAGTAGTAGTATCGTAGTTATATATATAAACGGTATCTAGAATTACCGTAGCTTACTAAGCTATATTATATACCTATAGTAATAAGTAGACGTCTAGATAAGATAATACTTATTAATTATAAATCGATTAAGATTACCTATATTATATAGTTAATAGGCGTACTAATAGAACGGATACTTTACTATAACCTTAATACTTATAAATAATAATATCGATATTCCGTCTATCCCTACCGCGGTATATACGCTACTCTATATAATTAGGTTAAGACTAAACTTATAATACTACCTTAGTAAGTCGATCTAAAGTAGAACGAGTAGGATAATAATAATAGTAGTTCTCGCTTTAGAGAGACTACTCGTAAGTATAAATAGGAGGCTCTTACTAGATTTAGTAGTAAGAACTAGTAGTACTTTAGGTACGTAATTCGTAACGAGCTATATTACTCGTTCCTACTCTAGATATTTCTACTTTAGTTTACTATTCTTATATAGCTTCTATACCTCCTTAAGTAGAGCTAGGGTACCCTATTAGCGCTATAGTCGGTCTCGTCTAATATTTAGAACCTTCCTAGCTACCCCTAGTTCTATAGCTATATCTAATAAGCCTCGCTTTCGCCTATAGACCTATACCTATATATCTAGTACGCTCTTCTTACTTCTACTTATTCTAAAGAAAGTAGTTTAGACTTTCGAGGCTTAATAGCTCTTTATAAGCTTACTATCCTAGACGTTAGTAAAAGGGCTAATATTCGTATAGGCCTACTAATATATACGTAGAGAGTAATTTAATATCGAAATAAGCGTTACTAATAGTAAGTTTATACCGTCTTCGTCGATATTATTATTTAATACGTTAGCGTCCTATATAATAGTAAAGTATTCTCGATCTACCTAGTCGAAATAGGTATTAATAATAGTAGAGCTTATCTAGCGCTAGATAGCTATTCCGATCTAGGGTACGCCTACTTACTTATATACTAATTTAAGGATACTAGTAAACTACTTCGGTTACTATCTTATTCTATCTATATCGACCTATAGATATATAGATATAGTATACTTAATATCTTCCTACTAGGCTATAGACTATAGTACTCTAATAGGATAAGCTAGGTAATTAACTAGTAACTCTTTAAGCTAGTTTAGAAGAAAGCGGATATTATTAACGTTCTTCCTAGTCGTTATTATTATCTTATATTCTACTAAATAAATTAGGACTTTACTATACTATAGTTAGATATACCGTAACTACTCTATATTATACTATATTAGACTAAGTAGCTTAGGCGCGCGAACTAAAGGGCTAGTACTAAAGTAAATAAGTATAAGTAGTTCTCGTAAAAATTTCTATACTATCTACTAATAAAGCTAAATACTACTACGACGCTAGAATAGTAGTAGGCGACTATAATCGTTAAGTCTTTTCTCTATATAGAGATTATAAAGGTAACTAGTATTAGTTATATACTCTATAAGGACCTACTTATACCCGTTAAGTAATACCGAGTTACTAGCGTACTTACTAAACTACTAGCCTATTATACGCTCTATATCGTTCTTATTTAGATAAATAGGCGTTAGCTTTAGTATATAACTTACCCTAAATATAAGTTTACTATAGAGCTAGTCCTAGGCGCGTTTAAGAGTATACTTATATAGGTAGCGAACCTTATCTATACTAGTAGAAATACCTAAGTACGTAAGGGTAGTTTTCGCTAGATCCTATACTATAGGCTAGTTAACTATCGTTATAGGCGTAATCGTAAAGAGCCTTCGCTACTAGAGTAGTAGATATAAAAGTAGTTTACTCGTCGTATTAGAAAAATACTATTATATCTATAAGTCGAGCTACTTATCGAATCTATTATTAGACTCCTCGCGTTCGCTATTACTACTATTACGTATATCTACTATCTTATAAGTATAGCGGAATACCTAAAGCTAACCGTAATAAATTAGCGCTAAGAGATAACTATTAAACGAGCCTAGCTCCTCCTAGGCGTAGGACCTATTATCTATAGATAGTATTATCGCGTAGGATAGTATTAGTAATTAGAATAGAGATCTAATAAGATACTATTAAATTAGTAACTTTATAACGGTAATAGTAGGTTCTTTAAGTAGCTCGTACTTTCGATCCTCGCTATTTCCGTTATCTCGGCCTAATATAGTAGAAAGGTCGGTAAATCGTTATATATACTATATTTACTACTTTGTATAGTAAAGGTACTAACTTATAAAGTTTTTCTCTATATAAGTATACTCTCCTTTAACTCTACTATCTATACTACTCTCTTTATCGCTAGCGCTATTACTATCGTCCTCTCCCTCCTTATTACCGTTATTACTATTATCGTTATAGTTACTCCTATAATTACTACTATTAGCGAACTAGTTACTACCTATAGCCATTTACCTTATACCCTACTCTAACCTTATAGCCTTCTCTACTAGCGCTATAAGGCTATTAGGAAAAAGCTTACCCTACTATCTATTCTATAAAAATATAAGTATCTATATTAAATAGGAAAGATATAACTCTAATATATCCTACCCTATTCTGTAGCGAAACGTTTTATTCTTTCGTTCTAGATTAGTAGTAAACTAGAAACTACTAATATAAGTAGCCTATAGATCTATTAAACGCTATTCTAAACTATATTAGTACTATTTCTATATTTCGAGAAGTAGTTTTTTACTAATATTATAAAGGTCTTTAAGTACGGCCGAGTCTTCTATAGCGGAGTATTTATAGGAGTCTACTATTATAACGTATATCGTATAATTAACTAGTAACTAAGTAAATTATAACGTACTATCTACTTGTTCTAATTATAGTAGCTAAAAAGGAGGTTAATATACTAAGGAACTAGTACCTAAGGCTCTAATTCTTAATAACTATCTTATCCTTATAGAGCCCTATAACGTACTAGCTTATCCTAAGCTATTTAATCTATAACTCCTACCTAGCGCCTTTAGCTATAGGATCCGGGTTAACGTTTATAGTAGCTTTAGTAATAGTATTAGATTCCTTTTTCTATACCTATATACGGCTTAGGAATTTATCGGCCTACTAATAGGGTTCGTAGCTATAAATAGTAGTATACTCTAGAATTAGGAACTCTTTAACTACTTATTCCGAGCTTAATAGAGCTCGCGCTCGTACTATAGGTATTATTAAGCTTACTCGGAAATATTATATATCTCTAGTTATTACAAAAAGCGTTTATAGTTTATAAGGTTCCTATAATAGCTAAATACTACTATTACTATTACGCTACGCCTAATATAACTTAGTAATATAGTAGTCTCTTAAGACCTTACTTATAGTTAATTCCTTACTAGAATAGAGCTAATAGTTCTAACCTACGTAGATAGTAAGGTATAGAATAGGATAGATAGGTTACTATTCTCTTAGTAAATAGGCGTTACGTAGGGTATCGCGTAACTTTAAGGGTAACCTAATAAGTAATCTTATAGCTTCTCTAAAAGTACTACCTTTATAGAAGTAACCTTTACCGCGTAAGTATCTTTTTATAGCTTCTACGTTAGAGTAAATACCTATACTATATACTCTATATACTAAAAGTTATAAGTTTAGGTTATAGTATACTCTCTATATACTAAGTATTACTCGTTTTATCCGCTTATACTTAAATATAAGTATTTACGACCCTTATACTTATATCGCTATTTATTTCCGTATATATTTAGTAATAGTTCTTATATACTCCCTTTCTTAAACTACGCGTTAGAAACGCGCTATAAGGTTACGAACCCTAATACTAACGTTTAGTAGGGAAAAGCTAAAATACGTTATATTTTCGCGACTTAATTCTTCTAGGATCTACCTAGTCCTAGACTTACTACGAATTTATAGGCTCTCTACTAATATACCTTTATACTACCTATATACTAATATATATACTAATATTCGCCTCCTTCCTACTTATATTTCTAATCGTTATCCTATACCGCTATACCCTTAATAGCCTTATCGATAAACGGGGGTAACTCGAATTAACTAGGATATTATATAATACTAGGCTACTACTAGATTTTATCTACTATAGCTACGGCCTACTTTTAGGACATACTATATTATTTATTTTATAAATACCCTTCGATTTATACTAACTATACTACGTATTAATATATCTTATACGCTACGACCTATAACCTACTTAAATACTAAAAATAATTATATACTATAACTCTATAATAGAACCTATAGGCGCTAGGATTTAGCGGTAATAGTATAAAAAATACGATAAACTTCTAACTCTACTATTATCGCTCCTTTAATTAAAACTAACTAACTATTCTCCTAATCGCTAATACTATCTCCTAGACTATTACGTATCTTAGCTAGAATCTATTCCTATTAGTACGCTTTCCTAATCCTAGTATATAATAGATTCGCCTTACGAATATCGCTAGTAATAATATAATAACTATAGCTTTCTAGATAATGTCTATTATACAAATCTTACTTACCTAAACATAGTCTATAACATATCTAAATCTAGGCGCATTTACGTGTGTTTGGCACTATCCTAAATAAATCGAATGCGCCCTAAATCGAATAGGCTTCCGGGTTATCTAACCCTTAGGTTTCTTTTATACTGGCTGAATCGAACGGGTACGCATTCGATTCGACATTCTTGGATTGTGAACCTACTCAATGCATATTGTCGTAACTTGCAGTGGCTTGCCTGATGGAGTATCGTGTTACTATCATTTGACATGTGAACGCACGAATCCGACTGCGATTGCGACAAGACAAGCCTTTTAGTGCAAAAGCCGAGCTGCTCAAGCAATACGTAAGCTTCGATCGTCAACATCTCTTCGCATCCGACATAACATTGATTCTTCTACACCAAGCACATTCAAACGCGATCATGTCGCACCACCATCACCATCACAGCGACCGCTATGAGCAGGAGCAAATGGACGAAGACGAAGCTTATGCTGCTCGCTTGCAAGCGGAAGAAAACAGTGGGTATGGTGATCAACCAGCCTCTTCGGGATATCCAGGTGCGCGGCCTAACCAGCATCAAAACGGTCCGCCACAGTATCAATATCAAGGTTATCAAAGAGGTCCGCAACCGGAGTATGAGGGCGTCCAAAATCAAGGCCAAACACATTATGTCGGAGGTCCGCCACCACAAGCCACGCATCCGTACCAAAGAGTCCAACAACCACTTCGGAGAAAGTCGCTACTGATCGGAATCAACTACGTTGGCTCCCAGCATGCTCTTCGCGGATGCCAGCAGGATGTTGACAACATGCGGGAGTTTCTCAGCTACAAAGGATATCCCAATGATCCAGGATCTCAAGTTGTGATGCGCGATGATCGTAACACCGATCCTCGTGGTCCGGTAAGCATATCGATGCGTGGTAGTCTTCTGCAGCCAAGGCGTCCGCTGACTCTGTTCCTCATCGACTCAAGTTCTTCCCGAATGGCAAGAACATTCTGGCCGCCATGCATTGGCTGATCTCGGAACCTGACACCTGCAACTTCTTGCACTACTCCGGCCATGGTGGTCAAGTGAAAGATCCGGATGGAGATGTTCGTGTTCACATTCTTAATATTGACGTAGCTAATTCAGTCACAGCGCGGGTCTGGCTTCGACGACACCATCGTTCCCGTCGACTTCGAGCAGCACGGCCAGATCGACAGCGACAAGCTCCACAAAACGCTCGTATCCGCTCTGCCGGCCAACAGCACATTGTTCGTCATCTTCGACTGCTGTCACAGTGGCTCCGCCATCGAACTCCCATTCGTCTATCGCAGCGATGCGGACGGCAACGTCTCGATGATGGACAATGTGAAGACAGGTATGGGCCTTTTGGCGCAAGCGAGCAGTCTGATCCAGGGCGGCTTCACTATGGACAAGCTTCAGACTACCAAATCCATATTCGCTGGAGCGAGCTCGCTGTTCAAGCAGATACAGCACAGTGGCGAGCCGCAAGAAGAGGGTGTTGGCGAAGAGCACTTTGTCGAGGACTGGTATGTGTGAGAACCTGTGTGCGCCTGACCACGTTGCTGACCGCGTCGCTCTCCCCTCCACAGGAAATCCGAGCACAAGTTTGTGACGATGTTCTCAGGGTGCCGTGATGACCAGACTTCGGCGGATGCGAGTATCGGAGGCTCAAGTGTTGGCGCAATGTCATGGGCATTTCTGGAGGTCATGAAGCGCAACCCGAACCCGACGTACCTCAATGTGAGTCAAGTCCTCGTGCAGACATTTGTTCCTAGCAGAACAAGTTCGCTGACAGTTTCATGTGCAGACGTTGCAGCAGACAAGGACGACCCTCGGTCAAAGTCACTACCAGCAAGTGCCTCAGCTGTCGATCGGCTTCAAGGAGTTGGATCTGGAGCAGCCTTTGAGATTCTAGGTGGGAGTGTCTGGCAGGTACGTCTTGAAAATTCCGGAGTTGAAATGGTTGGCAGGATATCTTGGTTTGCGTCGGCAGTTAATACATCTTTCACGGCTCTCACGGATTGCATGAGCCACGAGCGATGGACTTCTAAGCATCTCGAGCAGAACGAATCATGACATTGACGATGGAAGATAGATCAACATGTACAAGATGAAGCTGGTGAATGAAATCTTGTTGCGATGTCATCAACCGGCAACTGACGGCGAAGTCATTCCTGTCAAATTCGTCCTAGCGCCAACGCGTCGCGTCACCCCCCAACCTCGCAAGTTCACCTCCGGCGTACACAGCTTCGTTACAAGTATACTATACATGTGTCCTGAAAATGTCCTACCGTCGAGGGCCATCCACCACGTCATCCGCACCTCCAAGTCTGCAGCCATGGAGTGAAGTCGCTGTTCACTGCCGGTCCAACGACCCGCCGCCCAAGTACAAATGGCGGGGTGGAATCGTGGAAGTAGGCCATCTCATTTTACAGATGGAACGCATTCGTTTCAAGCCAAGGATTGAGACATTCGACGACTTTCTGGAGCGCTTTGAAAAGACAGTGTCCGACTTCTGCGCCGAGTACGGGGACATCTTCGACGAGGATATGAAATGCCTCCTCTTCAGTTTGGCGTGCGAACCCATTGAGGAATGGCTGGCCTACATGAGCAGGGAATACAGCGTTGCCAGCATCGGATTGGTGGAAGGGGCGCAGGGTGTTAGCTACGAAGAAATCGCTCCACTCGCAAAGCATTGGTGGGAGAATGAGAGACGTTTACCTCTGCCGGAACGAAAATTGCCTCTATCCGCCCAATCGAAGTCTGCGCCACCATACAAGCCCTCCGGGCCGTCGATTCAGTGCGAGCCATCCCGTCAGGCCAAGAAGCAAGTCGCCCACGCTGCCGCGAATGCTGCCGCAGAAAAGCGTGGTTCTCGAGCAGAGCAGCAACTGCCATTCGAAGAGAGGCAGAGGGGTGAGCATGGGGTCGTAATACGTGCTAAAGGGTTCCGGATTGTGTTTGTCGGTCTGAGGGCTACTCAACCAGCCGAGGACGACGTCTCCGTCTTCTTCGTCATGATGCCACGCTACGACACTCGCTTGACAACGCTCTAAAACGCGGTAGACAGACTGCCAGACTAGCAACAGACTACCCTCCTCCTTGCCTAGCTTTCGATAGAACGCAGCGATGGCGAGCAGGTCACGGCCGGCAAACTTTCTTGCCCACCGAGTCTTTCGCATCTACGGGGTATTGTCGGTCGGAAGCTGCTCATCGCCCGTTCGTGCTGCACTCTTCTGCTCCTCCCGGTTAAGCCTCTTCCCTTCCTCGAGCAGTTGTTTAATCGCACCACTTAGGTTACCTGTTCCTGCCTCACTCGGACGATCGAGGCGAAAGACTTCGAAATAACGTCTCCGAGGCCCGCCGAACATAGTTTGGACGACCGCTGCTCACCACTGAGCTCCCTTCCGTTTTGTCCACTTGTAGCTCCATTTGCTGTGCTCCGTAATGTTATCCTTACTAATGCAATAGTATTCGCACGCCTCACACTTCAATCCTTGTTGGAGCGCGAGCCCTTCGATTGGCTGCTGGGAGCGCGTCGGATGCTGTAAGTTAGTGAAGTAGTAGTAGCAAGCACATGATAGAAGGAGCGCTTCTATTTACAACAGTTTCTATCCTTGTACTGTAAAGAACCGTCGATTGCTTCCACTAAAGAATGTCTGCACTCGAGCGGCTTTCCAAATCTTGCCGTGACCTTTAAGCCACCGGTGCGTCGTGTTAGAGTGGGTTTGCATCGTCCCTTCGCTTACGCAGGAGTACTCGCATCGTAGGCAGTTCCAGCCATCGAGAATCGGAAGATACGGAACTGGTGGAACGCTCTGACCGCTGTACGTTAGACTTTCTGGCTCCACGAGGCATAGCTCGTTAATGAACTTAGCGAGGGCTTTTCGTGCTTTTATCGGCCAGTTCGAATGCATGTCCCTAAAGTGTCTTACGGTGTGCGGCGGTGGCATGATACAGTGTCCGCACGGAATGCAGATAACGACCTTGTAATTAGTAGCATATGCCACTCGGCGGCACTCGGACACTCGGACTGTATTTGTTACAGAGTTGTCGAACTGCCCTATAGCCATCGGAGTTGAATGGCTAAGAGCTCCTGTGCTTTCCTTAGCAGTGGCACTGTCCAGCTCCGTCCTTTGCCGATCAATAGTCCGAACTTCGTATGAACTTAGGCAAGCTCGTTTTGGCGAAGGAGCGCATAGAACACTCTCGTGGAGCGTCTTTCGCTTCGGGGCAGCGTCCCCTCCTTCGCTGGAAAGTACTTGTGCTTCCGAGCGGAAAGCCTTTTCTAACACCGAATCCGTATCGAAAGAATCTGTGTACGCTTCAGTCTGGAGGAAGTGGTGCCACTCACACGACGCCCATTCGTAGATCCGAAGAAGAGACGGCTGTAGCGAGTCCCGGTACGCAGCATCGAGACCATAGATCGTACCTCGTAGAAGCGGTCGATGTCCGCTCTGCCACGCAAATGCGACTTCGAGGTCCTTGTCACGGCCTTTGTCGCAGTATCGGTCGAATGATTTGCTAATTTGCCGCACGTGCCGCTCCGTAATTGCGATAGAAAGCTGTCGGTACGCTTGAACGCCAAATGTCAGCCCTAGTACCTTTGTGGTATAAATCGTGAGGCCCTTTGAGAGGGCCGCCGACGACCATGGAGTCTGCTCGAGCCCAGGCGTATAGAATAGTAAGCGGCTGCTTGCCACGTATCCAAGGCAGTTCCGTCGCAGCATCTCGGCGAATCTGCGAACATATACGAGATAACTCAGCAGAAGCTCGCTCACTTCTCGAGGAAGATAGCGGGCAATCTGAAACTCACGGTTGGTAGCACGTCGAGCTTTAGTATGCCGGGTCACATAGACAATCGATCCGCCATGTACGTAGATTCCACGAGAGGTACCCGGGCCGTTCTCGGTCTCGATACTGAAAAGCTCCGTCGAGCGAGGCGCTTGCCCTCCGAACATGTACATAAGCAGCATGAGTTGCCGAACGAGTCCACGCTCTCGATCGAGATATTCGTTCACTAGAGGGATGTTCCACAGCCCATGTGACATCAAACCGTCCAGCGGGTTTAGGCACGCTCGCTCCGACAAGTCCAAGTAAGCGGTTTCTAGCCTGTTTCGCGCATCTCCGAGGAAGGAGTAACCCGCGCTAGTGTTGGCCATATCGTCCTGCACACTCTCGATCCTGACGCGTGAACGAAGGCCATACATCAGATGCGTGCAGCCGGACGATGCGTCCTCGAGGACCTTCCTCCCAAGCTGCCGGAACTGGTTCATACTAAGGCGCCCGTCGGCCCACGAAACGCACTCCCCGTCGTCGCTCCAGCGAACCCGGAACGTAGGACCATCGGAACGAGAAATCGACCGACCGTACGACAGTAGGGAGAGGAGCTCCCCCATAGGCGCCTGACAGCCCCAACATAAGAACCGTCTACGAGCGCTCTGGAGCGTCGCGAGCTGCTTGCTCGCCGTCCGAGCCAACCACCCGATGTACGGATGTGCGCGCCTCGGCAGAGTCGCTTCAAGGAGAACGAGCCGTATACAGTAGATAAGGGCGGAGAGCTTGGAGGTGTAGTTCGTTGGTCGCTGAAAGGTGTGGCCGTCGGGGGAGAAGCCGAGCACGCCACTAAAGTAGACTAGAAGCGTCGAAGCTGCACGGCCGTCGTAGAACTCCTCCTTGCAGAATGCGGCAGCAAGCAGTCCAATCAAGTCCCCGAGCTGCTCGAGGGCCGGCAAGACCGCACGGTTCTGCAGTGTGCTTTGGCGAACGCGATCGTGCTTGTCGCCCGAGCTAGTAGTTGTCCGATCGCTCTCCTCGGCGTCGCCATCACTGCCGTCAGTACTATCGTCGCCGCTGCTCCCGCTATCCTCTCCGCTCTCGCTTCCGATGCTGTTAGAGTTCCCATGCTCCGGCATGCGGGCGCGTTGGGGCCTACTGCCGGAGAGCGCCGACATCCCCGGCCCTATCCACCAACTGTGCTGCCAGAGGTCCGCGAGTGGCCCGTTCCACTGAGGCGACATATCAGACCCGACGAACTCACGCCTAACTGCTGGATCTAAGCGCCAGAGGCGGATAGCGAAATACGTCATCTGCTTCCAAAGACCTCGATATCGCCGCCGAGTAGTAAGACGTCCGGGCAGCTGGAACGGTGCCTTGAATGGTTTATCGGGGAAGTACCCTCGTAGCCAACAACGGATTGAGTGGCTGGTGTGTAACACGGTGTCTTCGCACCTATCGAAGAAGGCGTCGAGTGCGAGTCCGAGGACCAGGAGACGTTGCTCATCGCCGGAAGGACTTAGCACAGGCTGTCCGCTCGCTTCGCCAATTGCGAGCGCTCTTCCGTCGGCACTCGGGGCAAGCGCTAATCGCCGCAGAATCGGTCGGTTTGCGCCTCGAAAAGTGCTAGCCCAGTCGGTGCGACGCATCCAGTTGCTCGTGAGGCTTAGATCGTCCCCTCCGGTGTCCGATGGCAGACGTGTCCTGGCCTCTTGAGCGATACGGTCACGCTCTCCCCGGTGTAAAGCGTCGAGCCACTGTCGATGCCGTGGCGTCCCGCCGACGTCATCCCTCGTTGCCTCGTTGCTAGCCGCCGGCGTCTGTACCGTCCAATACGCCCTACTGCCGTTTTGGGTCCAGCTCTGTAGCCAAATCGAATCGTCGAGATGATCGCCTATGGTGCTGCCCTTGTAGCCTCGTAAGCCATGCGTTTTGGACAGATGCCTCCCTACAAGCTCTACACTAGTCGAGCGGAATAGACAGTGCCTACACGTCGCGCCTTGCTGCGCAATTAGGTACGGATGGGGCGCGGATCCATCCGCTCGCGACGTAATCGTGTTTGGATCCGATAACCGAAGGGACCGTACAAGGGCGCTGAGCCCACGTCGAGCGCCCGTCGGAATGCTATGCTTCTCCCACAGGTGCTTGTTAACCGCCTCTCCTAACGGCTGCAGACTATAGCGACAGGCAATGCAGATCAGCGCCGGCTCCGGTGTGTTTAGGTGTAGGCCCCAAGAAACGAGCCTAGCGAGGTCCTCGTCCGTCATGCCGGCCTACGCTCGCTGGATCTCACTCCCTAAAGAGCTATACGTTGGGGTAGTAGAAGTGCGCAGAGCGAAGGCAAAGCAGCGCACATTTAATCGCACGAAGCCGGGAGCTCGATAATGGAAAGCGCGACGCGTTCCACGCACGTTTCCGCGCGCGCGGCAGGGGCAAGCGGCACGGACCCGATCGCGTTCCCAAACGCGACGCGTTCCAGGCAAGGATGCTGGCGCAGGCACGAGCCGGGGTCGAAACAGAACACGATCCACGCAGGCACGTAGGCAGGGGATTGGGGAAATGCTAGGATCGGAAGGCGAATCGGAAATTCCTCTCTGATTAGGTGGCGGACCTCGCCCATACTGATGGAAATGCCTAAGTAGGTAAGGGTAGTTTTCGCTAGATCCTATACTGCGGGCCGATTGACCATCGTTACAGGCGCAATCGCAAATAGCCTTCGCCGCCAGAGCAGTAGATACGAAAGTGGTTTGCTCGTCGTGTTGGAAAAATACTGTCGCATCTACGAGTCAAGCTGCTTATCGAGTCTATCGTCGGACTCCTCGCGTTCGCTGTTACTACCGTCCCGTATGTCTACTATCTTATAAGTACAGCGGAATACCTAAAGCTAACCGTAATAAATCAGCGCCGAGAGATGACTATTAAACGAGCCCGGCTCCTCCTAGGCGTAGGACCTATCGTCTATAGATAGTATCGTTACGTAGGATAGTATTAGTAATTAGAATAGAGATCTAGTAAGATACTATTAAATTAGTAACTTTATAACGGTAATAGTAGGCTCTTTAAGTAGCTCGTACTTTCGATCCTTACTTTTCCTATTGTCTCGGCCTAATATAGTAGAAAGGTCGGTAAACCGTTATATATACTATACCTACTACTTCGTATAGTAAAGTACCGACCTATAAAGGCTTTCTCTATCTAAGTATACTCTCCCTTAACTCTACTATCTATACTACTCTCTTTATTACTCGCGCTATTACTATTATCCTCTCCCTCCTTATTACCGTTATTACTACTATCTTTATAGTTACTTCTATAATTACCGCTATTAGCGAACTAGTTACTACCTATATATACTTACCGTATACTCTACTCTAACCTCGTAGCCTTCCTCGCTAGCGCCGCGAGGCTATTAGGAAAAAGCTTACTCTACTATCCGTTCTATAAAAATGTAAGTATCTATATTTAATAGGAAAGATATATCTCTAATATATCCTACCTAATTCCGCGGCAAAACGTTTTATTCTTTCGTTCTAGATCGGTAGTATACTAGAAACTACTAATACGAGCGGCCTATAGATCTATTAAACGCTATTCTAGACTATATTAGTACTATTTCTATATTTTAAGAAGTAACTTTTTACTAATATTACGAAGGTCTTTAAGTATAGCCGAGTCTTCTATAGTAGAGTATTTATAGGAGTCTACTATCTCGTCCTTATAGAGCCCTATAACGTACTAGCTTATCTTAAGCTATTTAGTCTATAACTCCTACCTAGCGCCTTTAGCTCTAGGGTCTAGGTTAACGTTCGTAGTAGCTTCGGTAATAGTATTAGATTCCTTTTTCTATACCTATATATAGCTTAGGAATTTATTAGCCTACTAACGGGGTTCGTATCTATTTATAGTAGTATACTCTAGAATTAGCTAGTCTTCGACTACTCGTCTTAAGCTTAATAGAGCTCGTACTTATACTATAGGTATTATTAAGCTTACTTAGAAATATTATATATCTCTAGTTATTATAAAAAGCGTTTATAGTTCGTAAGGTTCCTATAACGGCTAAATACTACCTTAGCTATTACGCTACGCCTAGTGTAGCTTAGTAATATAGTAGTCTCTTAAGACTTTACTCATAGTTAGTTCCTTACTAGAATAGAGCTAATAGTTCTATCCTACGTAGATAGTAAGGTATAGAATAGGACGGATAGGTTACTCTTTCGCTAGTAAATAGGCGTTACGTAAGGTATCGCGTAACTTTAAGCGTAAATTAACGAGTGTTTTTACAGCTTCTTTAAGAATGCTACCTTTATAGAAGTAACCTTTACCGCGTAAGTATCTTCTTATAGCTTCTACGTTAGGGTGAATACCTACACTATGTACTCTATATACTAAAAGTTGTAAGTTTAAGTCGTAGTATATTCCCTATATACTAGACATTACTCGTTTCGTCCGCTTACGTTAGGTATTTGCAACCCTTACGCTTGTATCGCCGTTCATTTCCACGTGTATTTGGCGACAATTCTCGTGAACTCCCTTTTCTTGAACAGCGCGTTTCTGACGCGCTGTAAGATTACAAACCCTAACGCTAACGTTTGGTAGGGAAATTTGGCCGACGTCTTGGGGAAACCGCCTTAGTCATGAGGAGGCCGCCCGCGTGATGACTCAGCCACCGACCTGAATTCGTGCGACCCCGTTTTCCCCATTCGAGAGGGGTCTGCAAGATGTCGACACAACACCCCAGGCCATGGTTTCTTTAACAAGGCATGACACGGTAGATCATCTGCTGGCAAGAGTTAGACCCGCACAGCCGGGCATTGCTTCTTCCACAACACCTCCCAACCCAGCTCCTGTCGCTATCATGGCCGCCGTTGGGGATGAATCACCATTAAAACCAGGCCAGGAAGTGGCGAGGTACCAGCCTCCTAGCACACAACGCGAGACGAGATCACAATTAGACCGTGTGGCTAGAGCAGATGCGGGAGATCTTCAAGCCCGTCTTGATCTAATCAACATCGACGCCGCCGAGACCGTCCTCGCGCACCGCTTTAGTAGACACCAGCCCGAACGCTCCATCCTCACCTACCTCCAGGAGCCAGGCCCGGGTGTAGCCCGGTACGAGGCCGCTTCGGCCGTTCTAGAAGAGCTCGCCGAAAAGACCGAAGATAGCGCATTCGAATCGGCACTTATATTCCGTTACATCCAAGCCCACCACTTGTGGAAGTGTCACCCAAGCCCCACCGTCCACTGTGCGGAAGATCTAATCCAGAGCCTTGATGGGCATGACTACATACAAGCCAACATCATCATCGGCACCTCCGCGCAGGTGGCGAAGAGCAATTGCATCGGCCTGATCGATGGGATATGGGGAGCGGAGTGGTTTGACAAGATCCCAAACGAGATGCGTCATCCATCGTGGGGACGACCTGAGGGATGCTCTAAGCGCATGTTGGCGCAGATGGCCGCCATCGCCAAACAAGGTTTCTCGTTGGAGCATGCGGTCGGAAGGTGGGCGGAGGCCGTACATCGGCGGTGCGACTATGGAGAGCGAAGGAGATTTGGTATTAGATCGAAAGCAGCGCCTTACTTGATTCTCAGTGACGTCGCTGCGCTCAACACAATCACTGAAGCTGGGGGCCGAGGACAGCGCACGAGTGACAGATTCTTCCCGCAAGAGGTCAAAGAAGATCGGCTCAAGGTAGAGGTCGTCGCACCGCCTTCCACGAGTACGAAGATTGCCACCCCACCCAACTATGCAGAAGGACCACGATCCAATCCGACTACGACGAGGAAGAAGAGAATGCGCGAGGAGGAGCCGGAAGAAGACAAAGTCGAAGAGATTCCTGAGACGGAGAGCTATCAGTCTACTAGTCCGGAACGAGGTCAACACGATGCTTCGGCCCAATCGAGTCGGGCATCACCCTCGCTGGGTGGGACACCTCAGCCGACTCCACGCCGCCGGGAGTGTGAAGGACCGGCCTTTGAGGCTGGGATGCGCAAGATGCTCGATCTGTTCTCCGAACTGGAGAACCCAATGTACACTGCCGCGAGATGCTGTGATCGGTGCCGTGGTCCTCTTCAAGAAGCAGTCCGCTGCTTACAAGGATACCTTACGCCCATCATTGATGACCTAGAGAAGATCTCGACACATACCTTTGGTGATGATGAGGCCCCTTCGACACAAGACCACGGGATCTTGCCCCTGAAACCACGCAGGCGACACAATCACTTGTTTTTGTTGGATGACTCAGACGTGGATGATGGTGCTATACGCTAATATGGACACCTCCCACAGTAGCCACACTCTGAATCGCAGGCAGCGAAGTCCTTCGCTTCATCTTGGTCACTGTCGTACTGGTTTTTGCTATAAGAGACCCATCTACGTCCAATGTCATCATCAGAATCGTTGTCATACAACGGATCCGGCGCCTTCAACTTCATATCTTCGAACAGCTTGCTTAGATCTGCAGACGGCTGTGATGCTAGATCCCGTACGTCTTGCTCCTTTGGTAGGCTGTCTGAGCCTGATGGGTTGTCGTGTCTGACGGGAATGGTGAGCTCACGCTGTCCGCGTTCTACCAAGGACGGACGCCAGCTCGTCCATCCTTGCGGCGCTTCAGCCATGTGACGACCTTTGCCGTTGAACGTGGGACTCTGTGAGAGTCTGATACGTGCGTCGGTCTCCGTTGCGATCTTCCTCCACTAAGCATCGCAGAGTTTTCCGCGATAGACCTCGCACAGGTGCGGCATGAAAGCAACATCTTGCGTACAGTAGTGCTCGATTTCAGACGACAGAGGACGTTGATCGAAGACGGCGTACGAGCCGCCGCGATTGGGATCGAAGAGGCCGTGGCCTTTCTCTTTCACCCTCTGCCATTCCGCCTTGTCTTCATACCTAAGTCGGGAGTCTCTCTCGATACACCTCGCCAGGCCATTGACGCATTTTTTCTGGGAACTCCTAGACGCTAGCTCCATCAGCTGTAGATCCCAGATCCCGCGGACGTGGACATCGTAGAGGCTGTACAGTGCATCCGAGTCGTTGCGGATATCGAAGAACACTTTGATGATCTTGCTGGATTCCAGGATACTTCGCAGACTGCGACCATCCGAACCCGCGACGTCGAAGGCGTCTCTCCCAAGCGTGGTCACATTAATCAGATACAACCTTTCCCTTAGCTGAACCAGAACCGTCACGAGCGACAAGGTACCGAGTTGGGACAGGTTGTTGCCCTCCAAATCAAGGTATAGACTGGGCGGCTCCCCTTCGATGTCCTTCATGCTGTCAAGAAATGCCTTGAGGAGTGGCGAAGTGTCGATCAGTTCGGACTTCATGGCTGTTTGCAGAGCAACGAAACTGCAGGAAATTGTTGCTCAGCCGCGATTGGATGCATTTATATACCAGCTCCCCCTCTACACGAGCTATCTTGATCTGGTCTCTTCTGACGCAACGTTTGCTATCCAAACGAGCCGAGCATATCCAATGGCGTCGTTCGTGGATGTTGTAGGCCGTAGCTGCCGTAGTACCAGCCGAACCTCTATCGAATCAAGGACACTCTTCGGTTCCACCGCCTCTCTTTGCACGAATTCATGCATTACGAGCTTTCCTCGCTGCACCTCTACCAAGCCTAAGACGTTTGTACATATGTACATTGGTGTGGGGCGTTCATGTGAAGCCTACCACGATCGACGGCCAATCGGACCAAGCTTCGACTCCTGGGCGCACGTCGACTCTATCCCAGAGGATACATAGAGGCCACTGTCGCCCAACTCTTGCAGTTCTTTCTCCCACAGTTGCTCCCTAGTGGTGCCACTCCGTCCGTTCATTTTAGATTGTCGTCAATCGTTCTTGCTTTGTCTGTTCCTGGCTGCGTTTTCTATCTAATTCACTGCGGCTCGCCGACCAGCAGGTCTACCAATTTGGACCCTCTCCTCTGAGAGTCTCACATTTCCAGTCTACCTCCACCGGGCTCATCTGGACCTGAAGATCATCTACTAAATCCTTCGCTACGATTCATTGACCCTGTGTGGGTTCATTCCGGAAATCAAGGCCCTTTGCCGCCATACGAGTGGGATCCATTGCCAGAATACCCTCCTGCTGGACAGGAGAGCACAGTGTGTGAAGAGAACCAGCCAGTAACTGCACCAATCCGTGGTCCACCGTTACCACCAATCCACCCTCCCTTACAACAAACCCCAGCTCATGAAGTCGAACTTGCAACTCCGCCAGCTCAGCATGCTACACCACAGGATGTCCATCGCTGTGATTGTTGCCACAAAATCTTTCCCAAGTTGTACCTCCTTAAGTGAGTGCCACTCGTGTTGTACATATCCTACGCTAACTAGTGCTTGATAGCAAACATATCAAGAGCCATACTCGGCCTTTCCGTTGTCCTCACGAGGGCTGTGGTCGAACATTTGAGCTGCTTAAAGACCGTACTCGTCACTGCAACAGCAGGCATCCGGAGTTGGCAGGCTCTTCTGTCACACATCGTTGTTCTGTTGCAAACTGCAGGTACTCGAGTTCGAGGAAGGACAACTTCGATAGACATGTTCGGTTGCAGCATGGAACGGCAACACGAATCCTGTAGCACCGCAATGCAAGTTCCTCAATCACGGTTTCGCACAGACGACGAAAGTCACATACTTAGGTGGGCGGTCTCTTCCGTTTGGGTGAGAAACAGTACGCATCTCCGATCCAACGGTTCCGGAGGTGTCCCATTGAAGAGCGGTTGCACCAATGAACTATACTTTCTTTCGAGGCTCTACAAGGATAGCCACCTGCTACAAGGTACTGTTTCGAGACAGATCGTCTGCCTCCAAGTCTACGATAGCCGTTACTTAAAGTCCCATCACTCGAACCTCTTCAGGATTCAGCCGTCCCTGCCGTAATGTCACGACCTCTCCTTCTTCGTCCTCCTTATATTCAAAGAACGAGCACATTCCCATCGCACACCTGTAATGCACTGCTCTTGGAATCTCTTGTTTCTCCGTGTCTCCAGCCACTTGCGCCCGGCTTAGAGGTTGCTTCGGACAGTTACACCTGGGATTGTCCAAGTGGATGCCTCGAGTGTCTGCGAAGCAGACAAATCTGTCACACTCGCTGCATCGATACATCGACCGCCCAGCGTTGCCGTTCCAATTCTCATGCGCCACGACTTGTTGCTTTGTTGTAGCTCCGCAAGACCAACACTTCGGCGGTTGCCTTCGCTTCAGATGCAGAGCGGGTTCATTCATCGTTCACTGTTCTATACGAGCCTTGTCATCAAGGATGTTCTAACTCGTATCTGAGTATTCGAAACTTACCCTTCTGTTCCTTAGGATGTACCGAAGACTCGAAGGGAGAAGAAAGAGAGCAGTTCAAGGCCGGCATCGTCTTGTAATTTGTTTTACCCCGCTGGGCCCCCAGGTCCCAGCTGCGTTGTACACCTGGGACAAATGGCCCATATGTGAGAGGCCACATCTGGAATCACCGCGTCCAATCACAATCATGCGGCCATCACGCTTAGCCAATCAGGACCGAAGGGACACAACGACCGCAACTAATATCCCGGGGTTCTAGTATAACAGGGAGATGATGTTCATAGTGTCCTTACCCTTGTGTGATTCAATCGACGTCTGCGCGGTGGCAAACCTGGTTACACCAGCAGTGTTTTAGGGTTAGGGTGAGTGCTGGTGTAACCGGCCTACACCAGCCGGGTAAGCGTAGGACATTGCTCGTGTCGTCGGCCTACGTTGGAATCTAAGTATTTGCGGCCCTTACGCTTGCATCACCGTTCATTCCCGTGTATATTTGGCGATAGTTCTCGTGTACTTCCTTTCTTGAACTGCGCGTCAGAAACGCGCCGTAAGGTCACGAACCCTAACGCTAACGTTTAGTAGGGAAAAGCTGAAATGCGTCGCATTTTCGCGACTTAATTCTTCTAGGAATATAGCTACCTTTACTAAGCTAGGGTAATACCTACTCTAATCCTCTTCTTATACTCCCTCTCTATTATCTTTCTAAGTTTAGGAGTACTTTAGAAACTATCTATATTTTAGGGCTAGGCCTACTTCTAAAGCTTATATATATCTATCCTAACTCTACTCTCCCTTCCCTCCTCTTTACTATTTAAGTTCTTACTCCTCTTTAACTTATCTATCTTACCTCTTAGATTATCCTCCTTTTTCTCCTTTTCTATATTACTATTCTTTTAATCTATAACTTAAATATCCTTCCTTTAAATCTTCTTAGGTACTAGCTCTTAAAAGTATACTTCTATCTTAAGTATCTTATTACCCTCTTTAGATACCTATTATAAGATCTCTACTTATAACTATACTAACTATAGAAAGTATACTATTAGCTCCTTAACCTTTTAAGGTAAGAACTAATAGATTAGCTTTATATTCTAGCTATAGCTAAACCCTTTATAGTATAAAGTTACTAGCTCTACTCCTCCTTTAGTAATAAAGATACCTCTTTAAGTTTTACTATCCTCTTTATTCTTAAATTAGATACTAGTAATCTTAGTCTCTTAAACTAAAGCCCCTATACTTATATAATATAGTATAATTAGCTCCTCTTTAAACGTTCTTACCTATTTAAAGTACTCCTCTACTCTACTCTTACTCTACTAGATATCTCTCTAATCCTATACTTAATCTAGATCTCTAATAGTAAACTACCTTTCTATTCTAAGCTTATATATTATCCTCTTCTATAGCTACTTCCTCTTAGAGACTATACCTAAAGCCTTTATATTCCTAGAGTTATTTAAGAAGCTCTATCCTTTTACTAACTTACTTAGGTTATTAAATAGCCTACCTACCTCTAGCTTAAAGAGACTCTCTTCCTAGTTTAGAAATATTAGCTACTTTACTAGTCTCTCTTTATAGTCCCTATATAGCCTATATACTATACTCTTAAGATCTCTTATAGTAAAGCTAGTATAGTTAATACTAATCTTATCTAACCTATTCTTTTAGTCTACCCTAGCCTAACCCTTAACTAAAAACCTTACCTTTAACTTATATATCTTTATATAGAGTATCCTATCTATAGAAGTCTATCTCTTAGTAAACTTAGCTAAGTAGAGTATCCTCTTAGTTATTTTTTAAACTTCTTTTACTATCTACTTAATAGCCTTCTCTACCTCTTCTATCTCTAACCCCTACTTTAAACCCTCTTAGATATTATTCTACTTATTCTTTTAAGTAATATATACTACTAAAGCCTTACCTACTATAGTTACTATAGCGACCTTAGAGGTATAGCTTAAAGTATCCTACTATTTATAGTCTTTAGTATCTAAACCCTATATAGCTAATCTACTAATTAAACTACTTTAGAACTTATAGTATACTAGCTTATAGTCTAGTATAGTAGCTTAGAATAAAGCTAAAGCCTCTTCTAACTCTTTTTATAGTTTCTTTTTCTACTTCTTCCTTAACCTACTCTAATCTCTACTAGCTAGACTCTTTACTACTATAAGCTACTATTCTTAATATACCTTTAGTTAATAGTTAGGCTTCTTCTCTTAGCTACTAGTCCTCTAAATATATCTTAGTAGCTTTACCTAGACTATATAGTACTTCCTTATAGTATTAGCTATTTAGGTACTATAGAATAGCTTCTTATTATTCTTAGCCTTAGTCTTCCTCCTATTTACTTATATAAGAGTACTTCTAGGTATAGTACTTAGTCTATAGATACCTATTATCTAGTATACTAGCCTATCTATATCTTAATATACTCTCTCTAAACTCCTTTCTTTAGTACTCTCTATTTTACTCTCTATAATAGCTAGATATAGACTAGCCTTAAGTTCTACCCTCTTAAAGCTAGCTAGATACTTATTCTAAGCTATATACTCTAGCTATAGGTTAACTTAAGACCTATACTTAGACTCTATTATCTTCTTCTTTATCTTCTTCTCTTACTTCTACCTATTTAGATTCTATAGTAAAATCTCTTCTATAGTCTTAGCCCTTCTAACTATAGCTCTCTTCTCTACTATAATACTAGTTTTTACTATTCCTACCTCTATTACTTTAAATAGCTTACTTTATAGCTTAAAGTAAAAGAACCTCTAATAGTTATACCCTTTAGTCTATATCTTATTAAGGTCTACTACTCTCTTATAAGCTATACTTCTATCCTTCCCCTTTATACTAGACTACCTATACTCTTTCCTATAGTATACTTAGATACTATTTACCTTTCTAAGAAATACCCTATACTCTATTATTACTTTATTACCTAAGTACTATAAGTAGTTATTAATTACCTTTAGACCTATAATAGGCTTATCTTCTTTATATAGGTACTATATATCCTCTAGCCTCTATACTATATACTCTAAACCCTCTACTATACTATTAAGCTCTTATTTAACCCTAGCTAGGAATACTAAATAGTAGGTATCTAAGTACCTCTTAACCTAGCTAGGTAGAACTATAAACCTATATTCTTTATAGACTAGTACTCTAAACTAAGGATAGTAAGTAAAGACTTACTAAAATAGATCTATAGTTCTAAAGAAAGAAGATAATTAAGTAAATAACTAAGTAGGAAGTAGAATAGGGATACTATATAAGTAGAAATAGAGTAGCTATATAAGTAGAATAGGGATACTTTATAAATAGAAAACGGAGTATAGCTATCTATTGTAATAATTTGTCGTAATTTAAGCTCTATAGCCTTAGTAACCTACTTACCTAACTCTCCTTACCTACTTAAGTAATCTCTAAACCTCTACTATACCTAAACCTAGATATTTATAATAGCTTTAAGAGTATATAGATAGAAACTAGCCTATAGTCAATAAGCTACTTAGAGTAATATAGCCTTAGTAATAACTAAGCTAGCTTTAGATAGGTAGGCTAAGAATCCTTAGCTATAAAATAAAGAAATACTAAAATATTTCTACTAACTTTAAGAATTTACTATACCCGTAAAACTAATAATTTAACCTTTCTAAATTATATACTTTACTTTAAATACTCTTAATTAGAGTATATATAAGTCTTAAAGGTATTAGACTAAGGAATCCTAAGAATTTAACCCGTAAATTCCTAAGAATTTAACTTATAATCCTTCTAACTTAGACTATACTTTCCTATATAAAGTTAAGAATTTAACTATTAAATCTTTACGGTATTATAGATAGGCTTATAAGCTTAGTATTAGTAGGGTACTATATATAACGTCGCCGTTAACGGTTAGAAGAAGGAAAATAGACTACTAGCTAGTAGTTTACTTTTAGTTAAGAAGGAATTAAAACGCCGCCGCCGCCGCTTATATTAGTAGATTAGGTTACCTTACCTTCTCCTTCCTTAGCTCTTACCTTATCTTAGAGAGGAGCTAAGATATCTTATATAGGCTATAGACTTAGTTGTATAATACTCTTAAGTAGAGCCTAGTCCTCTCGATTACTAGCGAGTAGCTCTTATACTAGCGTAGTAGCTATACCTAGTAGCTATACGACTAGGATTAGATATCGTAGTAGGTAAGGAAGCGTACTATCTTTATAACGTTAGCGAGGGGTTAGTAGAGGTAGAGCTAAAGTAGATAAATTTCCTAGAGGTCGCCTTTATTATATAGGTACTTAGTCTATAGGATAGTCGAGTCTTATAGTAAAGAGGAGAGCTAGAAGGCGCCTTATTAGTAAAGAGCCGCTAAGATAGGATAAGCCGCTTATAGAGGTATAGGTATTAAGGAGGGATAAAGGGAACTCTACCTATTCCTACTACTACTACTACTATATACGCTACTACTATTAACGGTTTAATTATTAAACTCTCCGTCGTTCTCGCGTCGTAGCCTCCTTTACTACCTACTCTTTAGTAGGTAGGGCGACCTTCTTTAGAGGTATAGTATCGTAGTAACGGGGTAAGCGCGGTAGTTATATAGTCTTATAGTATATAGTAGTAGTAAGGGCGAGAGTAGGTATCCTATTCTAGAAAGGAGCGTAGGGTTATATATAGGCTTTAAAGCCTATATATACGACTTAGTTTATACGACGAGTAGGAAAAGAAAGTAAGGATAAAGCCTTAGCGGGCGCTAGCTAATAAGACGTTATTCTATAGCGGCTTTAGTAGAGTCGGCTAATTAGCGCGGTCGCTAAAGCCCGGCTTTACTTAACGCCTATAAGGCTAACCCTAAGGTATAGTATTACGGTAGTAGGGTAGGCGCGGCGGTAGTAATCGTCCTATTATATATAGTAGAAGTAGTAGTAAGGGTAGGTATTCTAGAAGCGTAAGTAGGGTCGTCTCTAGGCTTTAAAGCCTATATATACGACTTAGTTTATACGACTAGGTAGAAAAGAAAGTAAGGATAGAGGCCTTAGTAGGCGCTAGCTAATAAGACGTCGTCCTATAGCGGCTTTAGTAAGCGCTAGCTAATAAGACGTCGCCCTATAGCGGCTTTAGTAGAGTTAGCTAATTACTATAGCTACTAATACCTAGCTATACGTAACGCCTACGGCGCCTACCCCTAACTCGAGGAGCGGAGAAGGTCTAATAACTCTAGCGCCTAGTCTATAAGATTACCTAATACTATAAAGTTAACCTCTACTTCTAAGTATCTACTATCTACGCTCTATAGGAAGCGACGGAGGCTTTTATAGTTAGCTACTTCTTAAGTACGTATTATACTATAAGGATTTAGTACTAATACTAATAGAAATATAGGTATAAACCTTCTTACTATCTATATAAAGCGCGTTACTCTCTAAGTAAAGGATTTAGAGCTTCTTAGGTATCTTCTAAATAATTAGAATATCTAAAAGGATAGAAGGTAGCTTTTATCTACTAAGTAAGATAAAGAGATAGTAGACTAAAGTAGGTAGATAGTATAATAATAAGCGAGTATTATATTATCTTATAATCGATAATTACTAATATAATCGTCTCTACTTATAATTAAGTTTAGAGAGGAAAAGGCCTCTACTATAGACGACTATATTAGTAATCGTCTATACTATCCTCCTAGCCTTTAATAGTATAATAAAACTAAGCCCTTAAGCTCTAAAATTTAATTACCTTCTTATTTCTAATTTAAAAGTATTTTAAGTATAGTTCTAACCCTAAGTACTAATAGACTCTCTAAATATATATTCTAACCTTCTTAGAGGTTCTATTAGAGGTTCTAAATATAATTAGAGAAAGTTAGAGCTAGTTCTAATCTAGTATTAGCTCCTCTCTACTAAGATACTTTAGAGAAAGTATAGTTCTAAGGTAATATCTAGAATATACCTTTAAATACGTCTATTAGAATACTAACTTAAAGGCTTATAAGGTAGGTAGTAGAGATAGAAGCGTAAAATCCTATATAATAGGAGAAATAGAAGCTTACCTTTTAACCTCTAACTCTAATCCTAAATATAAGGAAGAAGGTTTCTATCTATATTAAGAAATATAAAAGCTATAATAAGAATAAAGTATTATAATATATATAGTATAGGAATCTCTAGTTTAAAGAACTACTATACTAACTATAGAATAAAGGAATAATAGACTTTATTATTAAACTCCTAAAGTTAGAGAATCTAGTAATAGGAAATAAGTACGACTTTATACTTATAATAGTTAACTAACTAATAAAGTACTTATACTTTATACTATATAACGAAACTATTAATACTAAGTAATTAGGTTACCTAGTACTTAATAGGCTCGTTTAGTACTATAGCGTTCCTACGATATTTATTATAAATAGAGATAAGCTCTTTACGTTAAAATACTAGAAAACTCTAGTATTAGCTATAGATATAAAGTATAAGCTATTAATAGCTTTCTACCTATAAATAGATAGATAAACTAAATAATTAAACTAAATACTAAAAGAATATCTATAATACTACGTTAACTATATATAGAATAACTAGGTAGCTCTCTTACTATTACCTTAGATTATACTTAATAATAATATATTAAAAATAACTAAGATATCTCTATTCTTTAGAAACTTTAGGAAGGACCTAAACCTATTTATAGTACTATAATTAGGGCTAGAAGTAGATTATACTATTATAGACGTAATATAATTTAAAATAATCTATAAAGAAGTAAGAGCTAGAATACTATATTAGTAAGATAACCTTACTAGAATAAGATATAAGAATTTAAAAATAATACCTTAGCTTAAAGAGGAGGATAAGGTCTTTCTTCTTATAAAAAATTTAAAGACTAGAAGAAAAGTAAAGAAATTAGATTATATAAAGGTTAGACTATTTTTAATTAGTAAGGTTAAAGAACCTAATAACTATTAACTTAATCTTCTAAAGGGTATAAGAGTATATCTAGTATTCTATATATCTATATTAGAATCTATAGATAGTAGTATATTACTATAAATAACCTTCTACTTTAAAATATAAGAAGATAATATCTTTATAGTAAAAAAACTTCTAGATAAAAAGGACTAGAAATATTTAGTTAAATAGTAAGGATATAGAGATAAAGAAAATACCTAGAAAACTAAAAACAACCTTAAGTAGGCTTACTAAGACCTTCTCTACTAATATTACTAGAATTATCTACTAAAACTTTAAGGCTAACCTAAGAAGAGGATATAAAGCTAGTAGTATTTCCTTAGAAACTAGGAGAAGCTAATAGGGCGTTTATATTAAGGCCGTTATTAATAAGAAAATCTAATAGTTTACTTAACGTAAGAAGCTCGTCGATTAAAAGACCCTTAAGAGAAGCCTTTAGAATTAAGGAAATAAAAGCGCTAGAAGCTTTAGCCTTTATTCTCTCTACTTTTTTAATTCTAGCTAGCTTACGTAAATACGCGCTATTCTCTTTATACTCCTAAAACTATAGTTATTTCCTTAGCTACTAAGCCTTTACGTAAGCCTATAATACCTTATTATATACTATAACTATAGCTACTTTAGTAGCTTCTAACTTATCCTTAGTAGACTTAACTTACTTTAAGAGTAACTTTCGAGCCTTAGCTAACTTCTTAAACTCTTAAAAGGTTACTTTAAGATTATACCTTTTCTTTAAATTATTATAAGACTTATAGTACCTAGATCTTACGTCTACTAAGTAGGAAACGTTTTAACGTCGATACTAATTATAAGGAGTAAGTATAGTATTTTAGAACTCAAGAATAGTAGAAATCGTTTCTATTCTATAAGAGGAAGTAAATAACGAGTAAGAAGGTATTATAAGCTATAATAGATTTAGTAAAGTATATAAAAGCTTATATATAAAAGTACTAAGGATAGTACTAAACTAAAAGGAGAATAGTATTATAAATACGTAATAAGTAGAATAGAAGTATAATAGCTTAGTATTATAGAAGCTATAATACTATTATATATCTATTATATATACTTTATATATATATTACGATAATAGTAAATAGCGCCTATAGTAGCTATATTATATATATTATATAAATATATACTTACTTAAGTATATAGAAACTAAGTATATCTTTAATATACTTATATTTAACTTATATTATAATCTTACTAAAAGGTCTATAGCTATTTATATATATTAAGTTATCTTATTTATAATACTTATTACTACCTACTTTTTAAAGAAGTACTTATATAATACTACCTTATAGGATTATAATACTTACGTCTTATACGCGAATTTAGATAGATTCTTAGCTCTTAAGGTTATAGTAGTATATTATAGCCTTAGAAAAGAAATAGAGTAGGAGTTAATTAGACTTACTAGGAACGAGAAGGATTCGATAGGTCTTAGTATAGACTATAGAGTTTAATATAGTACGCTATAAAGGAAAGGTTAAGGTAAGCGTAAGAAATATTAAGGAATATCGTCTCTCTAGACCTTACTTCTTCGTCCTTATATAATTATCCTATTTATAACTATCTATACTTTATATATTAGTTGAATAATAGGGTAAGTAGTACGTAAAGAATCCTTAATATACTATAGGTATCTACCTAGATTCCCGCTTTTACTATACGTAACAAAGGTAATACTATCGTCTCGATTAGTTCATCTTCTAAGTAGTAACAAGTCGACATCGAACTTAGTACTAGGCTCTATATCATTACAACAAGACCACTATAGCCACACGGCATCGCACCGTATTGTGTAGGTTGCTAGAGAAGAGCCCAATCTTCCCACGAATCCTCGCATGCGCCATCGAGCCTACAGACTAGCAAACACCAGGCACACCAACATTACTGCACTCCCGATCGTTGCGGCGAAGGCGCCGGATGCCACACTAGCACCCGACCCGGTTTGCGCAGGGGCGCTACCACTCGACGTCTGTCCGGGACTGCCACTAGATGACTGTCCAGGCCCGGAGCTGCTCGAGGTTCCATTGCTGCTGCCATTGCTCGTCGTGCTCGAGGCTTTCACGACGGCTTCCCATGTCTCCAGCAGGCTAGCGTCCGGCTCACAAACCGTGCCGTTCGCAGGTAAGGTGGCGTCCTTGAAGTACTGCTGCACAAATTCCGCTGCGCACCGAGACGGGCTCGCGAGCAGGCCGTGACCATATCCACTGTGCGCCAGTACCACGCTTCCTGCGAAGCCACTGCTGGCATTGTACGCGCCGACAATCGGCGTGACGGGGTCGTACTGGCCATTGACGTACAGGATGGGCGTGTTCGTCGTTTCGCGGAAATCGCCCCAGTAGCGTTCCTTCGCCGGCATGCGCCATCTCGCGGAAGCCCAGAGAGAAAAGTAAAAGACATCGCTGAAGCTGTCGCTAACTTGCGCCGATTGCTCGACGATCGGGAGGTATTCACGACTTAAGTTGGCTTGAAACGTGGCGTCGCTGGCGCGGATCCCAATGACGGCGTTCTCTGCCTCGTCGTACCTCGTGGCATTGCTGGTAACATTGGGGGTGGTCGGGGGCGTGGTGGTGGTGGCGTTGACAAGCAGAGTGATCTCATCCGCGAGCTGCGGCCACTGCCTCGGGAAGTATAGGGGCTGGATGGCCGAGTTCTTGACAGTTAGCCATGTGAGGTAAGCCTGCAACCCGGTGTTCGCAACTTTAGCAAGCGGTGCGAGAGCCGTGTTCATCGCCGTGAGGAGATCCCCGGTCGTGTTCGGCTGCACAAGGGAGTAGAAAGAGCAGTCCTCTTGCGCCTCAAAGCATGTCGTTAGGAACCCATCGAAAGCACTGTCGATATCTGCTGCGGCGTCGACGTAGGTGCCAGACTGGTAATCGTGAGGGTTCAAATTACCGTCGAGCACCATGCGTCCCACTCGTTCAGGGAACATGGCGGCAATGTAGGAGCCCAGGGCGGTGCCGTACGACCAGCCATAATAATTCAGCAACTCGCCATCATCGAGCGCATCGACAATCTCCATGACATCTCGCGCCACGAAAGCACTGCCAATCAGCGACCCGGTCTCGTTGGCTTGCTCGAGACAAGCATCAGCAAACTGGCCAGCATACTCCCAGCCGACATTGAGGAATGTTTCCGTAACATTGGTGCTCACAAGGCTGCCGAGGTCGCGTTTGGTGTTGGTAGTGGACGAGAAGCCCACGGGCGGCGTGCATTGGAAGGGGATGGTCTTGCCAGTGCCCCGGGGATCCCATGAGACCAGATTCCACTGCGGCCCGATGATGTCTCGTAGTTTATCTGCCCAGGCCGGCAAGTTCTCAGCACCTGTGCCGCCGGGACCGCCGAAGTTGATGAGTACATTGCCCAGGACCGGTTCCTCAGTCGCAGCGACACGGAAGAGGCTCAGCTCGAGCTCGTCCGATGCATCGTCGGTGTAGTCCAGAGGGACGGAGAGGTTTGCGCATTCGAAGGTGGCTATATCGATGGCCAGCTCCCGGGCTATCGCAGTATTGAGTTGTGCGCATGGTGAGAAGTCGAGTGCCGCTATGGCGACTCTGATCAAAGCGGCGGCTGCCGCAAATTTGGTTGTTGTCATAGTAGGAATGTGTAGAGAAGTTGAAGTTACCGTGCTGGAGACGAGATCGGGCGCGGCGCAAAGGGTTCTTTTGTACCCTCTCTTCGACCCGCGAGCTAAGCCAGCTAAGAGAGCGTGGCATGGCTCATGTAACAATATCCCAGCTGTGTGACCGTCGATACCGCCTAGGCGGACGAACAATGCGTTTCCATGCAAACGGGTAGACTAGACAGGGTGTCTGCGTTTAGGGCTGGTGCTCGCGGCCTAACCGCAAAGGGGCGGTATGCAGCGCTGAGCGGCTTAGGATTCCAGACGGGGACTTATGTTTGTAGGTGGAGACAAACGCGACATTTCGCAACGGGTCATCCCATTCTCCGCCTTACACTCCGTGTCCGACCGATCTTAAAGAGCGCTAGAGATCATCGAGTTAGCCGGCATCTCATTCTACCTTACTATCGCCCTAGACTTTAAGGATGCTAGTAGTAAGAAGTAGTTTAAGTATATTTCGACTACTATCGAGTAGAAGGGAGATAGACTATTAATATATAGTAGCCTTTACGCTTAACTTAGACGCTAAAATAAGGCGTAGTAATATAGACCTTTATCTAGTTATAATTAGAAAGTAAGTAACCTATATATAATAGTTAAGACTATAAATAGTATATATATAATAAAGAGAGCGTACTTAAATAGATACTAGCTTAGATAGAGATATAGTAGTTAAACGGTATTCCTTAATAATAAAGAGTAAAATAGAACTATATACCTTACTTAAAGCGTACCCCTTCTTATAGTCTTCTTACCTTTACTAGTTCTACGTACTATCTACTTAACTACTAATAGGAATACTAAGATCCTCGATATTCCTATTCTTAACGTTACTCTACCTATTTAATATAGTAGCTTTATTTAATATATATATACTAGCCTTAGTATCCCTCCTAAATAGCTATAATATCTACTTATAGTATACCTTAGTAAATAGTCTACTATTAGCCTTATAGTAAGTACTACTATAACCTATAAAGTTAAGATTCTCCTTTTAAGCTAAAAGAGAAATAGGAAGAGTAGTATAGTCTTACTTACTCTATTAATTATTAGTATCGTATTACTATTAGTAGAAGCTAGTAACTATACGTTTTTATAAGTAATAGAGTCTATAAAAAAAGAGATTTTATATACTAAGTAATATACGTCTAGTAGTAATTTTAGTAATACGCGTATCTACTACTATATATTTAAGGTTTTTACTCTTTATACCTTACTATTATTACCTAATTAGGTCGTATATCGTTAATATTAAGTCTATAGAGGTATTATAAGCTTATTATAGCTAGTATAACTACTAGTTATCTCTTATAGCGTAAGAAGACTACTAGTAATAAGCTCTTAAAAGCTACGTAACTAATATAACTACTACTAAGTAGTAAATAAGTATTATTAACTACTTAGTAGCTATAAAAGCGCTTAAAGGAGGTTACTAGTATTACTAGTAGAAGAGAAGAAAAAGAGAGTAATAGAGCTAAATCTACTAAAGAAGGAACGTTAGTTAACTAAGCTTAAGAAGTAGCTAAGAACTACGTTAGTTAACTAAGCTTAAGAAGTAGCTAAGAACCTTACTACTAGCCTTAATAATATAGCTAGCTTATTACTAATTAATATCGATAACCTTAATAGTAAATTACTACTATAGAATTTATAGAAGCTACTACTATTATTATTACTATTACTACTACTATAGGTATTCTTACTATTAGCCTTTAAATTTATTAGCGTTTAAATAGCTCGTTACTTTAGAAAGACTAATAACCTTACTATTAAGGGTAACTATCTAATAAGTTAGTTACCTATTATTAACTATATAAAGTAGTAAATAGAGGTAAACCTTTTAGGCTATATTATAAAGAAGATAACGCTTACGGCCTTATATAAAAGCTATCTAGTTAAGGACTAGGTCTAGTATAACTATAAAATAGTAGAGAACGTAGTAAAGGTCGTAAAAGAGGCTTATAAGTAAAAAAAAGCTAGCTAAAATTAGTATTAAGGTCGACGTAGCTATTACTATTAAGAAGATAGAAGTCGTAAACCTTACTAGTATACTAGCTATAATACCTCGTAATACTATAACTAGTTATTAGCTAGCTAACCTTACTACTACGTCTACTATAAAGAACTATAAAGGAGGCTCTTAGTTAGTATAGTAATATTAGTATAGAGCTATATATACTCTAAGTTTATACTTAATAAGACTATAAGAACTATAATAGTAGTAGTAGTAGTAGTAGTAGTAGTAGTAGTAGTAGTAGTAGTAGTAGTAGTAGTAGTAGTAGTAGTAGTAGCTACTACTTTTAAATAAAGATTAACGATACGAGTAACTATTATCTACTTAACGTAGTAGCGCTAAAGGTATAGTATATTAAGTTAAAGGAGGAATAAGCGTTAGTAAAGGAGCTTAATAGCTACGTTTAGTATCTATTAGTAGAGTTTAAGGCCTTAATAATAACTTATAGTTACTAAAATAACTAGCTATTAACGCTATTAGCCTTAACTAGTAGCTTTAGTAACTCTAATAGTATACTAGTAATAAACTTCTTTAATAGCTACTAGTAACCTCTATAGTATAAGCTTTCTCCTTCTCCTTCTCGTACTCTATTACTAATAAAGCCTCTAAGCTTATAACTAACTAAAACTAAGCTAAACGAGCTTATAGACTAGCTATTTAAGTAGTTATAGAAGGAGACTAAATAGAAAGGACGAGGTAATAATATTACTACTATTAAGGTAGTAATAATTAGTAATAACTATAGCGTTAAGAATATAAAGAACGTAAAGGCTAGATACTAGTAGTAATATAGACTAAAGCTTAGTTAACTTAGTAAGTTTAAAAGAGATATTAAAAAGTAGTATTATAAGTAGAAGCGACGTTAAGATATTATATACGTAAGCTACTTAAGAATAATTACTATACCTCTACGTTAATTAGCTATATAGCTACTTAGAATAACTACTAAGACTAAGTATTCTCTACGTACTTACGTATAGATAATCCTTTTCGTATTTAAGCTTATAATATCTATACTAGTAACGTTAGTATAAAAAGCTAGCGTTAAAGAGGCTTAACTTTACGGCTATATTAAATAATAACTACTTACTATATAGATATTATAAGATATAGCGTAGTAAGAGGAGAATATATATAATAATACTACTTAATATTATAACGATTAGTTCGTTAGTTATTATTCTATAGTAAATAGGATATATTATTCTTCTAAAGCTTTAATACTAAGACTTCTAGCTTTATCCTTATATCCTTTATCGTAATTAACCTTCTATATTATATTAATCTATTAACGTTAAAGTAGTAGTATCTAAAGTACGTAGTTATATTACTACTTATTAAGGCCTTAATTACGACCTCTATAAAGCTCTATAACGACGTATACTAGTATTAGAGCTAGAAGTTAGCCTTAATCTAGCTCTTAAGCGTATTAAAGGTAGTCTTAATAGAATTAAAGTCTAGTAAGTATAGTAGTAGCTACTCTATCCTTATATCCCTTACTATTAATACGTCCTTAACTATAGAGCTAAGGTTATAATAGATAGAGGCGTTATCTATAACGATAATTAAGCCGTTAACTAACTACGAAATAACGTAGTTAACTAGCTACTATATAAATAGCTTCTTTATTATAGCTTTAGTAATAATAAAAGGCTATTTAAGGTATCTATTAATAGTAAGAGCTAGTAATACTAACTACCTATTTAACTTCTTAAGCGTACGTAGTTTAATATACTCGAAGCTAGCTAGTAACTATCCTATCTAATAATAACTTATCCTTACGTTAGTAGCGCTCTTATTAACGAAGTAGAGCTTATTTACTAGCTACTTTAGATACTCTACTTACTAGTACGCTTATAATATATTACTCTATTACGTAGTAAAGACCTTTACCTTCTTCTAAGTCTAGTTATAATACTAAAGGACGTAGAAGATATATATAGTAGTAACGCTAATACTATATAATTCCTATACTACTAAGGCTACTTTATTTATATAAGCCGTTAGGTTATCCTTAAAGAAGTTAATAACCTAGTACTCTTAAGTATATATAAAGGCTCTTAAACGACTAATTATTACTAACTATAGTATATAGGAGATACTAAAGAGCTTATATAATAGCTAAATTCGCTCTACTATCTTCTTATTTACTCTAACGCGCTTAGCCGTATTAGTAGCGCTCTAATTACTATCGAGATAGGCTCGAATAAGGTTATAGGCCTATATTAGTAGCTAATTCCCCTTTAGAGCTATTACGATACTATTATAGGCCTCTAGAAGCGATAATAAGCTTATAAAACCTTTATAGACTCGATATTAACGATATACGACCTAATTAGGTAACGATAGTAAGGTGTAAAGGTAATAACACGGTATAGTAGGAACTTCTCATACTAAATTTGCGGATAGGCTCCCGGCTTGGCGTGCGACATCTCTTTTTTTACCGACCATATGCGGAGGCCTTAGGGTCGGTGTCCCTTGTTGGCAATACGGCAAGAACTGCCCGGACGAGAACAAACGATGTTTCAAAGGCAGGGGCGTTGGATAGTTGCGCGCGCAACTGGGTGGACGAGTTCGGCGGTCGTGGGGATGGGATGTGGAGGCCTGTGGTGAAAGGGCAGGGTGTAGTGGAGAGTGTCAACGAGAGTTTTCGTTGGTACAATCGACGTGTGCATTCGAGAACACCCCGGTGTGGCTAGCGTGCTGTCAAGCATAGTGAATAAAGCAGAAGGTCCTGGAAAAGACCGACATTCACTCAGTTTTCACATGTAAACTAGCGCCAGCCTGCGGCAAGTATCGCACTGACCTTATAAATGCAAGCTGCTTCCCCTTGCCATCACGTCCACTGTCTCAACACGACTGCCTTTGCACATTCGATATCTCAGCGAACGGTCATCTTTCTCTCCCACTGACATCTTTCGTCCGCACTTGTCGAGACCATTTGTCCGAGCGACGGCCGCCATCGTTGCGGGAAACGACTGTCGGCGCGATTGACAGCAAGATGTCTCGTCACCATCCCATAGATCTCACGGATGAGCGCGAAGATGCGGTTCCAGCGTAGATGGAGTCTAAAAGTGCCTTCCCTTACGGCTTCGTTAATCACCACCCTCACGAAATCCGTGATACGCCATCCGCCTTGCTAGATGTCGGCGCTGCGAGCCACGGCGCTCACATCGGCGGACTTCCAAGCACGGCGTCAGCGGTGAGAGATGCACCGCACCATGGTCTCGGCGCAGGTCCATTCGATGCCCGAGACGGACCAGAGCTCATGCGAGGAATAGACGGTCTGCCGCGCGATGAGATGCCAGAGCAGTTTGGTCCACCCCAAACTCGTCAAGTTTCCATGGCAGCATCGCACGGCCAAGTGATCGGCGGCGCCCCACGCCCTAGCGCTGGTACTGGGCAATCCTACTGCCTGCGACCGGTTGGGATGGATAGTCAGCTCGGTCAGCAACCCACGACCCGTCCAGGAAGACTGTCCCAGCCAGGCTTCTTCCAGAGTCGTTTTCGACTAATCCAACCAGCACCGGCAGCTGTCGCACCAAACACCAGTGCAAATGCGCAACAGGCACCTCCGCCGGACACGCACGGTTCAACAACTGGTCGCTTGGAAGGCGCTGCATTGATAGACGCAGTCGTCAACGAGCTCTTGCAGCCTAATCGCCAGATCGCACAGCTTCCGGACGATGACTTCGAACTAGAGTTCGGCTCGGTCGACGAAGCGGAGGCAGAGCTGAACAGCCGCGCCAGACTTATCATCCCCGGCGACGACGTGCACGCAGTCGAGCCCAATCCTCAGCCGTACGTGCGTCTCGTTATGCGAGCCATGATGAGCTCCGGATGCTTGGGGCCACATGACCAAGGGCTCGACCGTATCCAGACCAGGCACTGGAACAGGTGGCAGAAGGACGCGCTCCTGGAAGTCAAGAAGGTGCTTTCGATCCCACTTATAAACAGGCAGGTGGAGGCGCTTGCGTGGACGCTCGTCAACGATGCAATCATAGCACACAAGAACGGCTTCCCAGCATCGTCCATGAAGCCTAGTGGGGATGACCGCAAGGTGAAGATCTCCGCTCGTATCACCAAGGTCGCTCAAATCATCACGGACTTCCCAATTATCAGGCACGATGTCTTGACGAAGCGCGATGCGATCACGCAGCTGGTCTCCACTCCGTGCGCTTACGTTGGGCGTAAGAAGACTAATCGGCACGGCAACTGCCACAAAGAGGAGATAGCCAAGAAGGCTAAGGCGGAGTTGAAGAAGGCAGAGCTGAGGAGGTCGGTTGCCATTGCCAACGGCGAAAGGGTCGATGATGAGGACGAGCAGAACGACGCTGAAGGACCGGAGCCCGAAGAAGACGGTGCTGGGACCGACACCAGAGCCGTCCAGCCAGATCTCACACAAGCCGACTACACGCAGAACTTCTCCGTCGAACAGCGGAAGCAGATCACACAAGGTCTGAAGCGCAAAGCGACCATGGATCAGTACCGACCCAGCCACCAACAGCAAGGACAGAACTCACCGGCAACCATCCCACCCTCTCAACATCATGCCAACACAGCTTTCAACACCCCAAACGTCGATTAGCTGCCCAATGTCCGGACAGAGACGCTCAGCGTCAGCATCAAACGTCCCCTCGCCAGCACACAGTATCCCTCAGCGATTGCTCATCTCCCAGCAGCCATATTCTGCATCTGCCTCTCCTCCCAATAACCAATCTCCATCGGCCATCAGCAGGACCATGGCGATGGCCTTTCTCGTCTTTCCCCAGCGCTCGGCGTTCAGCAGGCTCGTACCGCAGCGAGGAGGGACAATTAGCCTCATCCAGCATTATTTCAAGCAGCGTGTACCATCCAGCATCCCTCACTCCTCAGCAGTATCCAGCATCCAGCATCCAGCATCCAGCATCCAGCATCCAGCATCCAGCATCCAGCATCCAGCATCCAGCATCCAGCATCCAGCATCCAGCATCCAGCATCCAGCATCCAGCATCCAGCATCCAGCA
>JAABUL010001613.1_pt1 | contig 41557 bp, 77 predicted proteins | sample 5559151 | NCBI WGS metagenome assembly JAABUL01 (sample SAMN10711876, study PRJNA513368) | rock metagenome | isolation source: Antarctica rocks | place: Antarctica: Victoria Land, Pudding Butte sud | reverse complement strand
CACAAAGGAGCACGCGTGTCGCATATACGGGGACCGCGCATGAACTATAGGCTTAAGTACTGGCTAAGTACTGGGAGACTCTCGGTTCGGGCTTTTTTCGCTTCCGTTTAAGTGTCCTGGGGGCAACAAGCTAATTCTTTTAGCGAGCTACTCTGTGTACGACGCTCGCTATTCCATTCTCCATCGCTCACTTCAACGGCAGCACTGATCGTTGGCAGTGCTGTCTCGCAAGCAATCTTTTATTGTTCCTCACCGTCGCTGCGACACGCGCCGCGCCGTCCGTGAATGGTCCTGTGATCGATTGCTCCTTTCGTTTTGCTGTCCATCAGAGACCCGAAATAGCACGCGCAGCGCGCAGACCGAGGTGAAGCATTCATCGTCTGAGTGGACAGCGGTGGTGCCCAGTTTGTGGCTGATTCCTGGACGAGACTGCTGAGGCTAGGTAGTTACAGCTGCGCCGCGGGACAGATCGAGCAGAGTTTGCACCTGCCTGATAGGTCGAAGGCTCTAATGTGACTGCCAGTGCGTAGTGACATCTACAAATGCCTGGCTCTGCCGCCGGCGGTGGCGCCGCCACTGCGACGCCACTTGCCACTGGCTGCTCGCAAGCAGTGCCGCACATGGCGGTAGTGAACGGTGTACCACGGCACAAGCTGCGGGTTCTTATGCTGCATAGCTTCAGGACCTCCGCCACGATCTTCAAGGAGCAGGTGCCTTTGCGTCACGTTTGATGACGTGACATTGCGCGTGTGCGCCGGTGCGCTGAATTGTCTCATACAAATGCAGTTCTGTGCAGATGAGGAGATCCGGACTCGATGTGCAGCTTGCTGATTCACTCGAGATGGTAAGGCCATACTTCTTCTTGACCCACCTTCTCATGCATACTCGTCGACCCGGACGCTGGCGCATTGAAGACCTTACAGTGCATTCATAACAGCAGCTGCTCATCAATGGTGCGGTGGCCCATGCAGATCTATCTTGATGCGCCTTTCGCTGCCAGTGGTCCGATCCCTCGTGATGTCGCACCGTTCTTCAAGCCGCCATACCGCGAGTGGTGGAACTTCACAAAGGTAGCAGCTGTGTATGCCGCTCGTATCTGCTCAAATTTCCACCTCCCTCCAACGACTCCCACAAATCTAAGGACCTTGTGTCGCCATGTGGCAGGATGATGAGGGTGAGATGCGCTACGTTGGATACGACGAGTCTGTGGCCTGCATAGGCACGGCACTTGCCAAGCATGCGCCTATCCATGGCCTTGTTGGTTTCTCCCAGGCAGGTCTCGCATGAAGAGACCTGCTGCTTGGTTTTCTACAAGGATGTCGTAAAGGGCCAGGCAAGAGGGCGTCAGTCAGTGGCTCGGTCGTGTGACAGTGGTGACGTGCTTCACAGGGTGCGGCACTGGCGGCACTGCTGGTCAGCTACCAGCGGCAAGGTGCAATGCTGCAGGATGTGGCTTCTATCAAGTTCTGCATGCTCTTTGCCGGAACCCTGTCGCGGCTGAAGGACCACCGCTCCGCCTACACCGGGCCAATCGACTGTCCGTCGCTCCACTTCATAGGTGAGGCAGGGTCTGCATGGATACGCCGCAGTGCTGCGGGTCAGCTGCCACTGCCGGAACTATATTGCCTCACAGACCGAGATCTGACGTTCCTTTGTACCGCAGGCGAAAAGGACTTCCTGAAATCAATGTCGGAGCGTCTGGCTGAGATCTTCACGGATGCAGAGGTCATCCGGCATCCGCGCGGCCATGTGGTGCCGCCGCTGCCGGCCGCTGACGTGCAGCGCATAAGGACATTTCTAGATCGCATCAGCATTGCAGAGCTGCCAGAGCTGTCTGCGCTGTGACCTTACCGCGCGAATATATAGGTGGTGCTTGCTGATGGTTTATGTTCTTTGCTTGATCGGCTTGACGTCCTATGAGTGAGCACTGAGGCGATTCAAAAGCGAGGCGGCAAGGGACGTGACCCGGTTGGCAATGCGGAAACACCATGCATACAGCCGTAGAAGTGCAGCAGGTCGTCTACCTGACCAGGTGTGTGTAGCCACTCTCGCAAGGAGTAGCAGCGAACACCCTCAGTAAGACCCGCTCGGCGGACTCAGCGACAGCTGACCGCCGCCGTCGGCGCTGCCGCCACCGCCGCTGCGAGGCAAAGGCGCACAGGGTGTGGAGTGGTCACGGCAGACGCAAGTGTGTATTCCTTGACTGTGTAGGTCGGCCTGTGGGCAGGCAAAGTAACACGGTTAGCTGCTATTAGCCGTTAGCGGCGGGCCTGGACAATTGCTCTTCAATCCAGGCATGGACGATCTGCCGGTTGCTTCTTTGTTGCGCATCCGCTTCGTGACCATCGAAGTAGCACAGCAACACCTGTCAAGCACAGAGGGACCGCTGTCTGCGCCGCAGTCCCGGAGAACTTGTCGCCAGGTTTAATTGCGCGCCAATCCCACCAATTCCCTCTGAAGTTGAACTCTCGCGCGTCAGCGTTGGTGAATCGCAAAACCTGTAACAACTCCGACCGATGCGATGTCTGAGTCTGCACCCTTGCAGTCGCATTCGCCTGGATCTACCTCGTGTGCAAGCGCTGCCCCGCTGGCCGCGCCTTACCACATGCAGCAGGTTGCAGAGTGCCGGTCACCTGGCCCTTGGCTGGGAAGCTTACGCTCTGGTTGCTGCTGTCGCTGCCTCTGTGCCGTTCCTAGCAGCGGCTGCCTCTCCCCTCTTGGTGAACTGCTATACGCATTGACCTTGCTTGCAAATTCTATATTTTGAAACCGGAATGAAGATTCTTCAAATGTGTTGAGGGCATGAAGTAGCAGTGGTGCTGGTCGCAGAAGCCGATCCGATGCAAGCAGTGCATGGGCGCGACCACGGTGCTTTGCCCAGCATGCAAAGCCCGCGGCAAGGTGAGACTGCCACACCTCATGCATCTGAAGCTCTTCGCACAGCTTCAGCAGGGCAACAGTAGCACCTGCTCCCGTCCTGCAGCAATACTGATCAGTTGTAACACCGCATGCAGATCGGAGGCCTGTTCACAGGATACCCGCTGCAGTGCTGCGGCAGCTGCGGCGGCAGCGGCCGCATCACCTGTAGCCGCTGCAAGGGCGCAGGCATGGCCAACAGCTGGCTGTGGCGCACGGACATGTCAAGGCCGTCCGACACACCGGGTCTCAAGGGCAGTTTCGACGACCGGATAGAAGAGGTGCTGCGGGGCAGCAAAGGCTGGGATGGCTATGCTGAGCTGGGAGAGAACAGCGGCGGCAGGAAAACATTCCGCGACCAAGTGCGGGAGCAGCAGAGACGCTAGCAGCATATTGATTTTGAAGGGTGTCGTTTGTACTTCACTTGGTATTCATCGATCCAAATCAGCGCCTCCTCGTGCGACACAGGTTTTCCTGGCGGGTGCCTAGATCACGTCAATTGCACTCCTCAAACTATACAGAGAGGGAAGAGTCAGTGATTGAGTGTGAATCGCTGTTTGCCTTTGAAAAAAGGCGGTCACTGAGTAACGACAGGTGCTCACTCCCGTTCCTGGCTATTGCACAGCCGCTGCTGGTGTAGCTGCATCCGCAGGTCGCTGTTTCGGCGGCGCTCCACGCCCAGCGCAGCCTGTAGCTCTCGCACCCGTACGGACGCCCCCCGCTGCACCTCACCCAGCTCCGCCTCAAAACGGCGCATCAGCTGCGTCGGCATCCGCCCCGACAGCTCTGTCACCTGGACCGCCATGAGGTCCACCTGGGCGGCCAGGTCGGCAGTCTTTCTCTCTGCCCGTTCCCTTGCAGCCACCGCCTCCTCCCGCCATTGCTGCGTTTGCTCGCGGTGCGCCTCTGCACAGCGCGCAGCAGACTCCGCGGCCGCGATGGCCACTTCCGCCTTCTCGGCCCGGAGCTGCAGGGAAGCGACTGTCTGCGCCGCAGTGTTTTCGGCTTCTGCCACCAAGATTTCTGATGCAGCCGCTGCAGCGCGAGCCCTTGTTGCAGCAGCTTCCAGGTTGGTGACGCGTCGGGCGTGAGCTCGGCGCAGCACAGCCGCCTGCCCAATGTATCGAGAAACCCACTGAAATATCCAAGATACACGAACGAGCACATCTTGAAGCTCACTTGCAGGCTCTTCGTCAGGCCCAGTTAGACTAGGCAAACACACAATCGTGCCTCATCATCTTCACAGCTGCCCGCCAAATCCTCACGCCCGTACTCGGGTGGCAGGTCAGCACTTGCCGGAGATGCCCAGAGGATTGAGGATGCAGTTGACGGATGAGGCCAATATGCTCCGCTGGCAGTATGTGTGTGACCGCTCACACGTCTGCAGATGGCTGCAGCATGAGCTGCACATGCACCGCGGCGTTCCACAGTGGCAACAACGAGAGTCGACTCAGGGTTCAAGCACACCATCCGAGAGGCAGGTGAATGTATGACGCTGCCCAGGAACGGTGGTCTTGAGCGCTGTGATGAGGGTTGCTACTGCTAACGATCCACAACGGAGTTCTCGCCCTGTTGCTCGTTGCTCTGATGACAGGTCCCAAGATTTTCCTTAACGGTATGGTGTACTAACGAGAACGTCGGGAGAGCGCTATGAGTGTGTGAGCGCTATGAGTGCGCTACTCTCAACTTGACGCGCGCCTCCTCTCCGGAACCTCGAACTGAATTATGTCGGCCCCCTGCTCATGGTCACTGGAAAATAAACAGCGAGCTCTGTCGAAGCCTTGTCAGATAAGGATCTTCAGCGACTTTGCAGGCTTACGTGTATGAGTTGAAATCGGATATGGGTTGAAATCGGCCATGGGAGCCGCTCCGACTGTGCTATTCACCCGCACAAAGCGTCAGCATAACTCGCTGAAGCATGTCTGAAGATGCTGATCATCCATTCAGAAAATGGACGCCTCTGGATCGACACGGCCTCTCACTATCCTTGCGAAGTGGCCCACAAACAGCTGGCGCTCGACCCACAGGCGTCGACGATTACATTGACATATGCAACGTCAAGTCACTGCCATGACTTGGTTCGATGCATTAACAACGAACTGGTCATCATGTGGCTTTCGGATCATACCAATCCGCGACCTCAACAGGTCATCCAAAGAACGGCTCCGCCTCGAAGCCGAGACCCTCCACTGTCTCCACCAGGCGCGGCAGCGCATTTGTCGCAGCGTCAAACTGATCGGTGGCCGCGACTTGCAGGGTGGCGATGCCAGATTCCAGGTTGACCTGCACGGCTGTAACTCCATCTGCCTCCTGCACCGCAATAACCATTCGAGATTTTGTGGGGAGACAGACAGTTGCGCCACCACGTCGCTCATCAAGCCAATTTTAACACAGGTGCGCAAGCTCAGTGGACGAGATGCAGCAGCCATAGCCGCAGCGATAGCCACGATAACATGATGGCGCAGCCGCAATGAATGCCTGCCTTAAGCATTTCCTCCACGCGCTCGCTGCATCCGCTGCAGACCATTCCCGAGACCTTGATGTCGACTTCGATTGTACCTGAATCAAGCTGATCAACCTCTCAAGCTGGCACGTGCAACTATCAGGGCTTGCGCCATGCTCGTCATGTTGTCATCTCCTTCACCTTCCGCCGGCTCGGCAGCGGCTCCACGTGTTATCACATGCTGCCTGTGCATCGATCCACGCGTGCTGGATATCAAGCTGAGGCGGGACCCCGCGGGCCGCTTCACATCGGGGTTCCCTGCAGCACATGTGGTTTGGGCCGCTTGGCGGGGCAATGGCGTGTTGAGCTGATGGCAGCAGCGCGGCGCCGCGGTCGAGATGAACGGGGTGACAGCGCAGGTGGTAGTGCTGCAAGCGAACATGATGATGATGATGATGATGATGATGACCGTATGTGTTTCCTGCTGCGAGTCTGTTTGCGATTTGAGTCTCAAGATCTGTGCCGCGTGCGCAGGAATGCTTGAGCGAGGGGGCAGGCTCTGAGGAGCCGTCGCAGGCCGTGCAGACCAGGACGCAAGAATCGACAGAATGGGCAATTCAGTGCTGGTCGCTGCGCAAGTTGATTTTGGAGCATGCCTTCTTGGTGTGCATGAAAGTGCATGCATCGTGCAGTCAGCAGTCATGCTCTGATGTCCCAGATGCTCGTGGATCGCTTTTGCGTTGTGAAGGCGAGATTGATCAAACCTTTTTCGAGCGAAAGGCAGGGGAAGGCTTGTATGAGTTGACGGCACAGCTGACTTGGCAGATTCAACCAATCAACTTCTCCCAGCAGTTGTTGTTGACGTTTTCAAATCGCGTGGCACAGCCTGCTGTACGCCATTGAAGAAAAGGATGGCATCTTAAGGGCAGCAAGACGGGCTCCTGCAGCTTGCAGCGATGGATCAGCGCGCAGTTGACGCGACGCGGTCGCACTACGACTCCCATGCCAACCAGTTCCGCAACTCTCAGGAGGTGGGATGCCAGTCTTGAGTCGCATTGCGGTGCATTTCATGCTGCTGCACACCGCCACATGGCGAGCTGTTTGCTTAAGGCGTGAGAGCGCCGCGCCACAGGCTGAGCAAGCGAGGCGAACCGGCGGAGCATTTCAGCTCAAGAGGTTCCACAACGACATCAAGCGGGCCTTAATAAACAGGTAGACATGGCGCACAAGCACCGCACCCGGATCATGTGTCACGTGCTGCGGATCTGCACACACCGCTTGGACGCTTGTATTGTTGCACAACGTTGCTGGCAGGCGATGTTGCCATTTTACCTGCAAGCTCAGGTTCGCATCAGGAAAGGGGACCCTGCTGGACCTAGCGTGCGGGCGCGGCGGCGACATCCGAAAGTGGAAGGACGCCGGGGTGAGCTCCATTTGCGACTTGGCCACCTGAACACCAATGCACGAGTGCGTGCATGACACGCTCATCCGAGCCGCAGCCCAGATGCCGCAAGGCTGCGAGCAAGCAGCAGTCGGCCTCCTATGGACGCAGCTGAAGACGGTGAAGGGCATCGACCTGTCGCCGGGGGAGATTGCAGAGGCGCGCAAGCGTTTTGCCGAGCTCCTGCAGCAGGCTCCGGGTGCGTTGCTCTGCTCACCGCCAGGTTGCCAGGCTGCCAAGCACAACATATGTAAAGAGGAGCTGCCTCCTACATATCTGCACGTCTGCACAGTAGGTCGGTACATCAGGACTCAAATTTGCTGCTGTATCTCACATGTAGAAGCCCAGCTGGCCGCGCTGCAGGCACCCAGCTGCGCGCGGAGTTTGTGGACACGCCGGAGCTGGGGCAGTCGGAGTGGAGGGAACCGCGGCAATACGATGCCGCCACTTGCATGTTCGCCATCCACTACTTCTTTGTGTCGGAGGCCGCCCTCAAGCAGCTCCTGCACAATGTGTGGATCAACCTGAAGGACGGTGCGCACCGGCAACTGACGGGCGTCCTGGGAACACATCATAGCATGGTGGCATGAGTTGGCTGTGGATAGACGACGTTGGCACAGGCCCTGCGGCTCACAGGGTTTTGGAGCAGCTTGACATGCGCCTGCTACTTGCGCATGAAGGCAACCGGGCGAGACAGGCATACAATGGGGTTTTGGGGTTTCGAAGCTGCAATTTCAGACATGCATTGAGGAACATTCGCCGGCTGCAGGCGGCTATTTCTTTGGGACGGTGCCGGACGGCAAGCGGGTGCTGGCGGCGCTGAACCGGCAACGCCAGCTGGACAGCCCCATGCTCAGCCTGTCGGCGCAGACGTTCTGCGAGGACGCCGGCTGCGCGCGGCAGCGGCGGCAGCCGACTAATAAGTGTGCAGCGCACGGGCAGGCCGCGCCGGCGGCCTTCGGCAGCGCCTACACCTGCGCCATCGGCGACACTGTGACGGCAGGTGGAAGTCCAAGGCTTGCTGCCGCGCGGCCTGACGGTTGCGCTGCATGCATCTCACTGTGAAGCAGACCACGACAGCCATATCACCAGCGTCAAGTTGGTGGCACCGCGACAGCAGGTGAGAGTAGTGCAAGACTTCCTGCTGCGCCCTTTTGGAGACGCGGCAACAGTTGCAGCGCAGCAGCCATGTTTCGAGGCCGACCAGCACAGGCGCTTGAAGTGTCGCAAACGCAACATGGCGGGGCTGCCTGATTGTGGCCGCTGTCCTTGCGCGCAGGCCAGGGCGACAGCCTGGGTTCGTTCGAGTACCTGGTGTACGAGAGCGTGCTAAAGGGCATGGCCGCCAGCATCGGCCTGCAGCCAGTCACTGACCTGGGGCCCACCCTGAACCACTTTTTCGACGAGGTGCGAGTTCCGGGCTTCTGCCCCTGACGATGTCTCTCGGTGGCACTGCTCTTGGTGTGCAATCGCAACCGAATTGCATTCCAGTGCAGCCCTCATCTGGGGGTCGGCAAAGCAGCCAGCCCATGCGGCGCTTTACACTTCGCAGCTCCAATCGAACGGTCGGTGCTTCTGCCGCTTGCAGGCGGATGCAGGGAAGCCGTGTAAGCACTTCCATCCGGCGTTCAGGGACTGCGACCCGTCGCTGACGACAGCCTCCTCGCTGTTCATGGCTTTCGCGTTCCGCAAGCCGCCGGCGCCGGCGCCTGCTGCGCCACTCACTGCGGCGCCGGCAGCCGAGGACGACGGCGCAGCGTCGCAGCCTGAGCCTGCTGCCGGCAAGAATGCTGACGGAGAGCAGCAGCACAAGGTCGGCGAGAAGCGGGCGGCGCCGGCGGCGCCTATGACAAAGCGGCCGACAATCAGGCGGCGCGGCGGCAAACCCATCGAGAAGCCGCCCGATGGCGACCAGCCCCCAGCGTCATGATATGGGGGGCCTTGAACATTCAGCCACCGAGTCTCTACGCGAAGGATGTCGTTCGTTGTATGAACCAGATGCAAAACCAAGTGCAGCATGCAGCGCTGGTTAAAGCTTTCATGCGCATGGACTGTACTGGACTGTGATGCCTGGCAAGACGGGGCGAACATCCTGACATGAGAGGGCTATGCCACTGCAAAACTCAAACTTGCTTTGAAGCTGTGGCATCTTTGCCACGGCCACGCATCTAAATTCAAGCTTGAACTTACGGTCCCACACCCCTCAAACCACTCAACCCTCTCGATTTTCTGCCGATGACTTGCCCGCGCGTCCTGCCTCCTCTGTGTCCTCCGTGGTTGAGTTTCAATTCGAGAAACAACGCCTAGTGCAATTCACGCCGCTGCCTGTTTGCGAGATGAAACAGCGTCACAGAAAACTCCAGCGAATGAGGCCCTTCAACTCAGATATGTTTCTGCGGCGGGCGCCCTTCTCTGCAGATGCTGCAGCGACCCCGTCGCCAGGTACAGCTGCTGGCGGCACCACGCCCTTGCGGACCACGCCCAGTACTGCAGCCATGTCCATGCGACATGCCACAGCTCATTAAACAAGCGCCGCGGGTCCGGATGCGATTTGCTGCGCCCAGCAACAGGAACACGGTGTCAGCGGCGCTGCTAGGGTCTGTCGAAGGCATGTCACCAAGCATAACGAGCAACGCTGCGGCCAACGCTGTTGTCTGATGCGCCTTCACACCCAGTTCCAGCAAGGGTGTAGTGGCCTGAACTTCCTCGTTCCCTGCGCCACCCAGACCTGTTGGAGATGCAGCAGGTCACACCCCACCCCACAGCATCACGATCACACAAATGAGGACAAGAGACCTACTCCAGGCCCAGCACTTGTCGAAATGTCACGCCGGGCACTGCCCCGGCGCCAACCTCCGACTGCGCGCGCCGCAGGCCGCCGTGCAGCAGCACCAGCAGCGAGGCGTAGACCGACCAGCGCAGTAGCGCACTCAGGCACCGGCCCCACATGACGGCCACGAAGGCCGCGATCCAGGAGAAGGACTGCAGCAGCTGCAGGTTCTACGGGAGGGCAATGCTGCAATGTGAGCGCATTGCCAGGCGCCTGCTTCCTTGCAGTGACAGGTGTATTTGTACGAACAGTGTGCAGCAAGGTGCCCTGAGGCGCCTGCACACAGCCCAGCCTCCGAAGCGGGCAGCAGGAAGGCACAAATGTAGCTGGTCGGGTGCAAGGGCGGCAGGAGCACCTCTGGAATGGGCGTGGTAGCTGTCTGCTTGATGCGCAGGTTCAGCAGCGCTGTGGCGCACAGCACGACGATGGCGACCACTGCCTTTGGGTTCAGGTACCTGCACGGCCGCAAAGTTGAAAAGCTCGGCAAGGTGTTCAAGCCCAAACAACTTTTGTGTGAATGCATCCTCATGAAAAAGCCGCATGCATGTGTGCAAGGAGGTTGCCTGTCGCGAGCAGCTCGGCTGTGGCAAGTTCCAAGCCTTGCTAGATGCTGTGGAGACTCACCCGATGACGCCCAGAACGGTGAGCGCTACACGGGTGTAGTTGCTCTGTGTCGCAACACGCAGACAGTCACGTCTCATCATCAGCCTCTGCAGCAACACCACGGAATGCTGCGTGTGCATCCAGTTTCCGGCTGCACTGGGAGAGGCAGGACGCATTGTGCAACCGGAACACCGCTGCAAATCCTCACCAGGAAGAACGCGATGTTCTCGTCCAGGCGTGCCCCCAGCATGTCCATGCTGTCGGGCACGTTGTATGCCTCAGCGAGCTGCCCATCGTGCGCAAAGCGCTCCCAGTCCCGTGGCGGCGCCCAGAGCGCCTCTGGTCGCAGCTCCCAGACGTGCGGGCCTCCGTACCTGCAGCACCCACCCAAGCTGTGTGTCCTGGGGCGACTTCTCCGGCCAGTGCACACACTTTCACTGGGAGCGGCGCTGCGCCCGTGCCGAATACAGTGACGAGGGAGCAGGGCACAGACTGAACAGGTGGCTGGTGGTGCAGGCAAAACCGCGGTTGGGACCAGACCTGGTGCGGCGCGTATTGCTGGAGGTGGCGGGCTGTGCCAGCCGTGAGTGCCGCTGCGGCGCCTGCAGCCTGGACTGGCGTTCCAGCTCTCGCAGGCCCGTGACCGTTTGCGTGCCGTCCAAGGGCACCGTGGGCAGCAGCGGGCTGCTCCTGAAGGCCAGTGGCCGCTCGAACAACGGCATCGGCGTCTTGAAGGTGTCGATGCAGCTCACGCCGCCTCGTCGCGCATGGTGCGTGAAGCTTCAACCAGACAGCTCCCCTGCAGCCTGTCAATCACACCTTCGTGCGAGGCGAAGGATGACTTTCCCAAGGATGGACAGCAGGATTGGTCCACAGAATTTGCTGCGGGGTTCGCGAATAGAGAAAGCGGACTTTGCGCATGACATGACAAGATGCAAACTGTCGTTGTAGGGCGGCAGTGGGATGTGAGACAGTTGTGAGGCTGTGCGCGTCAGACAAAGTGAACGACTGTGCAAACATGTGTCAGACAGGATGTCCCAGTGCGGCTGTTCTTTGCTGGTCGGTGGATGATGATGAACAATGCTGCTGGAGGTTGAACAGAAGAGCATCACGGCAGCTTCCAGGGCACGGAAGACCAGAAACAAATGCGATGGGCGTGCGAAACGCTTCAGAGGAACTGACCGAAGGACTGTCTGCAGGACACAATTACCTACACATGTTCAATAGCACTCAGAAAGAATCCCCCAGATTGACGACGGCATACAGGCCCCAAGGTACCTGTGCACACAACGACTAACAGCGCCCTGCGCTCCAAACCCGGAACCGGCTAAGCAGCGCGACAACACAGTTGTGTTGTCGCCCGTTGGTCGAGCGCATTCACGCGCGGCCTGGCCCGGCCAGCTCTACTCACGCTTTTGGGGCAAACGAGCTGCCGCAGCCACACGACGCCTCGGCATTGGGATTTGAGACCACCTGCAATGAACACAGGAACATCAACAGTACCAGCAGGATGCTGTTATAATGCAGGTAATGTCTGCAACATAACAAAAGTTCCAGCAGTGCAAGGCCGCACCTCAAAAGCCGAGCGGATGAGGTCTGTGGTGTAGTCGATTGTTGACCCGCGCACAAACTCATACGACACAGGGTCGCAGACCAGTGTTGCTGGACCCTGCGTGATCGTCCTTCGCCAGCACCAAAGACAAGCAATCAGCACCGAGTACCACATGACGCCTGGCTGGTACATCCTTGCTCAACTTTGCAAACACATGCGCCGAATCTTTACACGCAACCCAACCAGCATGCTGTGCGCACCTGTCGTCCGGCGCCGATGCCGTGTCAAGATCGAACAGATAGGTGAAACCGGAGCAGCCACCACCCTCGACCGTCAGCCGAAGAACCAGCGGCTGGCCTGACGTTTCCTCTGCTAGCTCGCCAAGCCTCTGCGGCAGCGGGTTGCAAGTGCGGATTAGTCCGAATGCGGCGTGAGAGAACGAAGAAGCTGGAACAAATCTGCTGGTGAGCCAGTGGTAGCCATGATAATTCTGGGTTTTCTGAAATGCTGACCTCGACCGCAGAGTCTGTGAAGTTGAGGTCCACGCTGCTCCCTGTGTCAGCTGATGGCGCCGCTTGTGCAACAAAGGTTCTGCGGCCCATACAGCTGCTGGTTTCTGCTGCAAATGTAGATGCTGCCAGCCGCAGCGCGTGTCCCGCCGTGCTGTGGGTGGAAGCTGTGCTCAGGCCCGGCATGCCCTTGCCGAGCCCCAACAAACTCCTGCCATGTGCTGCCTCGCATTGCCGAGCGGCAGCACTCAGCTTTACATGAATCCCAAGCACACGCCGCAGCGCCATCAAAGGCCAGTTGGGACGGCAGTGACTGTTGCGGGCTCGGGATGTGGTGAATGTGGTGAATTGTGTTTTCAATGCTGGGCTGGTGTAGCGCCTGGTTTTCACAAGCGTCAATCAACTAGCGTTCGAACGGTAAAGCTTCAACGAATCCGGATGTAGTGAACTGTGCTTGCACCCGTTTCTGGGCTGGGTTCGTCATCAGTCACGTGATCAGCTTCCAGCAGCCGTCAGACAAAGTGCTTCCAGGGGACATGACGCAAACGATGTCGTAGATGAGGCGGCAGAACTGTGGAACAGGCGTATCGACGCAGCAAACTCCGAACTGCTCGTTAGCATCAGCAGGAGTGCCGTCAGCAGCCGCGGATTCCTGCCATCATGCAGTCAGTTGGCCTGAAGTCGTGCCCAGGCTGCCTGCACAGGCAGCTGCAGGCCAGCCAGCCGCTGCGGCTGCAGCAGAGGCGCCCCATCGCACAGCGGTCACAGCCGCGGCTCATCAGCGCCGAGTCCACCCGCGGCACGGCGACGCTGCCGGTCAGGGACACTCAGGGCGAGGATGTGGGGTCAGTCGAGCTCTCGCTGAAGGTGGCAGGAGACGACACAGCCAAGGGCCTGGTGCACCGCTACCTGGTCATGGCGCGGCAGAACGCCCGATCGGTGAGCCGCTGCATTCGAGGGTCAATTATTCTAGAGCCGGCCAGTTGTACGCGCGCTGCCCGCTGTGCATGCGCAGGCACATACTGCCAGGTGCCGGGTCAGACCCTTTTGAATCCAGAACCCGGTGTCGACTCTTGTCCGGTGCAGCCACAGTCCTGTTCACCTGGGTGCTGGCTGCTTGCCACAGCCGACTGGAACACAAATGTGGACCACCACAACGCAGGCATCGTCGTCAACATGTGAAGTCAGCAATGCCCTGACCTGCAGGGCACAGCCAGCACCAAGACGCGTGCAGAGGTGCGCGGTGGCGGCAGAAAGCCGTACGCGCAGAAGGGCAGCGGCAACGCGCGGCAGGGCAGCAAGCGCACGCCGCTGCGGCCAGGCGGTGGCGTCGTCTTCGGCCCCAAGGTACTGCTGCTCTTTCAAGAAACGGGAGCTGAGCTGTCCCCTCCACAATGCAGCATCGTCAAGGGCTGCGCAAAGGCTGCAAGGGCTGCGCAAAGGCTGCAAGTCGCCCGCAACGTCTTGACTCATTAGCATATATGTGCTCGTTGCCTTGCGCGGCACGGTGCTGACTGGTAATTGATGGCATGCGCCTGCTCTCCCATCTGCAGCCGAAGGACTGGGGCATCAAGATGAACAAGAAGGAGCGGCGGTTGGCGCTCGGCACAGCGCTGAACAGCGCGGCGGGCAGCATCATCACAGTGCGCAACCTGAAGGTGAGGCTGAGGCCAGGTTGTGCACGATTCAAGAGCAGCCCCAACATTCAGTGCGTGAGACTGCATGTCCGTCCAGTGAACGGAATCTCATCACTAGCGTGCCGCTCACACTGCAGAGCCAGTTCACGGAGGGCCCTAAGACGCGGACGCTTGTGGACACGCTGGCCAAGCTGGGCGCAGGTCCCGAGGAGTACACTTTGCTCATCCTGAACGAGCAGGTGTGTGGCAATGCTGGACTGACAATGTTGCACACTGGTGCGCGCACCAAACGCACGCAAGCCTCCTTGCCCGATCAAGCAAGGTCTACCCATTGGTGCTCAGATCTTTTGTATATTGGCAGGACCTTCAGTCCCCAGCAGAGTGTGAATGCGGTTGTCTTGACACTGCAGGAGGACAATGTGCAGATTTCGGCGCGCAATGTCGAGCATGTAGAGGTTAACTTTGCATCAGCAGTGCGTGTGTACGACATTCTGCGCGCGGACAAGATCGTCGTAGAGGAGGAGGCGCTGAAGTACCTCCAGGTCTGGTGTCTTCAGTACACTCTGCGCTTTTGCCGGTGCTGAGTGCATACTCCATCTGAGGTGACAGCTTTTTGGCGATCATCAGCGTCATGGTAGAGCATGCTCTGTGACGGCATGTTCTCTCACACGGCCTTCATGAACTGCTTTCTATTGCTTCCGTGTGCAGGAGTTTTACAACTAGTTGGGACGCCAGCGGCGGCGCGCCACCTTGGATGGCAGACACTGGCGAGCCTCAATTGAGTCCTGGCTTTTGAGGCATCTAACCTCGCTGCTTTCCGTCTGGTGTTGCTTGCTCAGCACTGTAACATCAAGCTCCTGGGATTGCTGCGGGCAAGGCGTACCCAAGTGCCTTGCGATGTCGAGGGCGCCGCGCCCACACTTCTCTAGAGCGTGGACGCCCTTGAACCCTGAGCAGATTTGCAAGTCGAGCGCCAGACTTCCACGGCGTTGCCACACACGCGACTGCAGCTCTTTCTTGCAGCCAAAATCCCACAACAGCTAGGCACGAAGACATGCAAGCACGTACCTACTTGCAAACTGCTGCCACGGTTAGGTCAGCCCTCTTTTCTTTTCCAGACTGCTTGGGACAGCCACCGGCCCTACAATACCCTTGAGTGCCTAATGCCCGGCTTGCACATTGATTCAAGTTTTCGCTTGTGTAAGGACAGTACTTAGGACTGTGTCTAACCTAATCAGGGTGATTCTAATCAGGGTGAGTCATGCGAACGAAACAGACCCGTTGTGTTGGTGCAGCAGCGCGGCGCAGTGCATATTGCGTATTCACATTGCGTGCATCTCAAATATGGCTCTACTAAGCTTGCGGTCCGGCTGGCGACTCGCCAGCAGCTCTAGCAGGCCTTTTGTGCAGGCAGGGTTGAGAGCATTCGCCTCTGCCCCCACAGAACAGCAGGTAAGCCAGCGCAAAACCACGATGAGTACTTACGTTGTTTTGTCAAGACACCGTTGCGCAAGGCTTGTGGCCCCAATTGTCGCGACTTCCATCCATGTTATCTAAAGTGCGAGCATGTGATAACCAGTCGAGCGAACAACGACACGTCAGCTTGCAATACAGCATGCATGATTGAAACACAATTGCAAGCTAGAACGCATATGGCTCCCAGTTATAGGCTGAGCCGCAGTGGGCGCGCCCGTGCACCAGGCTGGCACTGGCGCCGCACACTGGCTGCACAACTCAAATACACTCAATTCAATGGAGTTCGATGGAGTTTGACGCGTGCAGGATGTGGTAGTCGTGGGTGGGGGCCCTGGTGGGTACGTCGCAGCCATCAAGGCGGCACAGCTGGGCCTGAAGACCACCTGCGTCGAGGGCCGCGGCGCACTGGGCGGCACATGCCTCAATGTGGGGTGCATCCCCTCAAAGGCGAGCCTCCTGGAGATGGTTCTGTCTAGCTCGTGCTTTTGTTCGATGTGCAGATACTTCCTGATCTGCGCCTGAGAGTTTGAGGTGGGCGCACATCCCCAATGGACTTCCATTGGGGCGAAAGCATCTGCAAGGCCTGCCAGCCACGCATGCTGTGCGACCAGACTGGACGTCGCTGGTCGTAGCGTATCCGGAGACCAGCATGAGCATGCGCATGAGCATGCGCATGAGCATGAGCATGAGCAGAGCGCAAAGAAACATACTCATAATGCCTTGCAATGTGCAGGCGCTGCTGCACTCCAGCCACATGTACCATGCAGCCAAGGCGGACTTCGCCAACCACGGCGTCATGGTGGACAACGTGCAAATAGACCTGAAGAAGATGATGGCGCAGAAGGACAAGGCGGTGACTGGCCTCACCAAAGGCGTGGAGGGCCTCTTCAAGAAGAACAAGGTGAGTGCGCATGCCCATGGCGCCGTAAACCTGGTTCCAGCACGACAGCCTGGAGCCCTGGTCAGCAGGCAACACGTGGGTAGTGCATGTGTGCATGTGACTAGCCAAGCGGCCTGGCGGCTCGGTGCCTGGACACAAGGTGTTGGCTTGTCGCAAGGACGCCCTTTCCACGCTGACCCGCCTCCCTCACACCTCCCTCACACTGTACGCCATGCTGGACGCAGGTGTCCTACGTCAAGGGCTATGGCAAGCTGGCGCCCGACGGCAAGGTGGAGGTGACGCAGGAGGACGGATCCACAGTGACGCTCTCGGGGAAGAACACCATCATCGCAACCGGCTCGTGCGTGACGCCGCTGCCGGGCCTGGAGATTGACGAGGAGCGGTGCGACTCCCCGAAATCAGGCCTGGTGGATCCTGGCGTTGGCGCCTGAAATGGTGCAGTGCATGAGCCGACCCTGGCTGGGGTGAGGGGCGTCGCCAACACCTTGATGCCGCTGGGAGCGCGCCTCCCAAATGCGCCATCGACCTCTGCATGCACATCGGGATCTCTGAAGGCGCCCTCACCAAGGCTCAAGGACTGTCGTCAAAGTGTTTCAGACCTCGACGACCGGTGCATTTCTACGCCTGCAGGATCGTGTCGTCGACGGGGGCGCTGACGCTGAAGGAGGTGCCCAAGAAGATGGTCGTCATCGGCGGCGGCTACATCGGCCTGGAGATGGGCTCCGTGTGGAGCCGCCTGGGCGCAGAGGTCACCGTCGTCGAATTCCTGGACAAAATCGTGCCCACCATGGTGCGACGTCCGCCACATTTTTCAACTGCGTGCTGACTTTCTTGGAAACCTACATGTGAACGCGCAGAAACAGGCAGTGTGTCCCAGTGTAAGGACAGTCGTGTTGGGTGACCTGGTAATGGTGCACCGCAGACATCAGGGCATTGTTGTGGAAGCTCCTCTGTGTGCGTTGACAATACGTCTGTGCGCCCGGCTTGCCATATTCTGCGCCAGCTAGGACAGGGAGAGGTGGAACAGCTTCCAGGGCCTGCTGACGAGGCAGGGCTTCACGTTGATGTCTCTTGGCCCCATTCCTGACTCCAGCCTCGCCGCGTGCGCGCAGGACGGGGAGATGCGGAAGAACTTCCAGCGCACGCTGACGAAGCAGGGCTTCAAGTTCAAGCTGGGCATGAAGGTGCTCAGCGGCAGAGTGGAGGGCGACACCGTCAAGCTGGAGCTGGAGCCCTCCAAGGGCGGCGACAAGGAGACTTTCGAGGCGGACGTCGTGCTCGTCTCCGCGGGTGTGTGCCGGTGACGCTGAAGCAACTAAGACACTCCACAAGAAGATGACAAGAAGTACACCCCCCAAAGAAGTTCACGTAGTCTGAGCCGTCTCTGGGCGGCGGCAGGGAGGTGCCGGCGGCGGACGTCGGGCTCGTCCCTGCGGGTGAGCAGCAGCCGCAGACTTGACTTTTTGTTCCCGAGCACATCGCAAAGTGCAGCAATGAGGTAAGGAGATGCTGCAGGAGGCAGGGAATCCGTGGCTCTGCTCGACTCTCTGGAGACTGAAGAGCGGCTCAGTGCCGGCCTTTGGGTGAAAGCTGACCCCTTTGCCAGGGAGCGGAGTTCAGAAGACCAATGCGCTGCGCACGGAGCGTTGTGCCTCACTGTGGGACTTGGGCTAGGAGAGCTCGGCGAGAGTGTCGACGAGTCTCCCGGCCAGCACGGCTGAGAATCGGAATGTGCGTTGCCGCAGGGCGCAAGCCCTTCACGGAGGGCCTGGGGCTGGAGGACATGGGCGTGAAGGTCGACAAGCGTGGCCGCATCGAGGTGGACGACCACTTCCGCACCAGCGTCGAGGTGCCGCCCAGGACCTGCCACATCACTGTCTCTGTCAGATGCCGTTGTGTGTGTGTGGCCCATGCGCTGAGCACCTGCGGCTTGTGTGCAACCGCTCCAGGCAGTCGCCTGCCGGATGCCGCGGCATGTGCCCCCAGGGTGACCGCAGTCTTGCCGTGCGCCAGGGTGTGTACGCAATTGGTGACGTCATCCCCGGCCCCATGCTGGCGCACAAGGCGGAAGAGGACGGCTTTGCGCTGGCGGAGATGCTCGCGGGCAAGCCCGGCCACGTGGACTACTCGACCGTGCCCTCCATCGTGTACACCGACCCCGAGGTGCGGTTGTTGGACCCCAAAGTTTCGCTACATGGACGTCGCAACCCCTGCAAAATGCGGTTGCAGAGACGCTGATGGGCAAGCCCAACCATGTCCACTGCACCCTGCATCGTCTACACAATGCCCCCGAGGTGCGATCGGTCGGCTCCTCACGAAGAGGAGGGTGACAGGTGAAGGGCGCGGAGTGCGGCATGCATAGGATCTGGGGTCACAGCTGCCTCGCACCACTTTTCTGTCGTTCCATCCTGAAGCCCCAGTGAGCCAGGTTGCGTCGGCCAGCAAGGACCACGAGAAATCGAAGGCTTGCGGATGTTCCACCTCCTTTATCGTTGCATTCTGACCCTGCATAGGCATCTTCACGACGCTCTGCTGTGGTGCCGCTGCCCACCTGGCCTCCTTTGGCAGGACCAGCGGCAGTGTTGATTGGCAGGATGGAGGAGGAGCCGTCTGGCGAGTCCATCCCTTCCACCTTCCCTCACTTCCGCCCAGGTTGGCATTGGCGGACCAGACACGGCAGGGGCTGGGGGCAGAGCGCGCAGAGTGCTGCCATTCCCATGCTTGGGATGGTCAGCCTTCGTGTTGTGACGCTGCCTCCTGGTGCCGCCCACCACGGGTGGCGTCGGTGTGCCAGACGGAAGTGGAGCTGAAGGTGGAAGGCGTGGACCACAATGCCAGTTGCAACCGCCGCCTCCACGTGAGTATGTCCACACCTGTGTCGTGTCTCTCGCAGGTGGCGTCGGTGGGCAAGACGGAGGAGGAGCTGAAGGCGGAGGGTGTGGACTACAAGGTGGGCAAGTTCTCCTTCATGGCCAACAGCCGAGCCCGGACCGTGGACACCGCCGAGGGCCTCGTCAAGTTCATCTCCGACGCCAAGACCGACAAGGTGCGTGTGCATACTGCAGCCGTTCACAACTCTGCATTCTTGGCAGACGCTCTGCGTCATCACGGCGTTTGCAGCTCCTTCGACGCATTGCGCTTACCTGCGGCCGAGGCCTCCAATGGCCAGCTGACAGTTGCTGTGCTGTCGAATTGCAGATCCTTGGCGCCCACATCATGGGCCCCAGCGCCGGCGAGCTCATTCCAGGTGCGGACCGGCGATTTTTGGCAAGTGCGGCATGCCCATGAACACGCTGCGGCAGCATGGTACGCCACACCACTCTCCTGGCACCTCCTCACCAGGCATTTTGACCTGGAAATGGCACACCTCCTGTCATGTACGTCTTGGGCCTACCTGCGGCTCACCGCTGCCGATGCAGAGGTGGTGCTGGCGATGTCCTACGGCGGCAGCACAGAGGACATTGCGCGGACCTGCCACGGCCACCCGACGCTCTCGGAGGCCATCAAGGAGGTGAGCCTGATGCATGGTGCTGGGTGCTGGGCATAGACAAATTTTCACGCAGCGGCCTCTGCCGTGAAGCTCAACGTCATAATGTGCTGGTTTGCATGATTCAATGAATGCTAATTCTCTGAGCATCTCCTGGCTGCAGGCAGCGCTTGCGACGTCATTTGGCAAGGCTATCCACGCATGATAGGCCGGCACGTTTTGCCTCAATTGGTATCCAGCAATGCGCGCGCCAAGTGCGGCTTGTATTTTCTGTGGACAGAGCATTTTTTGGGGTTTGACAAGCGGCCTTCTAGAGCAGCAAGATACGTGTGGACTGTTTGTAAGCAATTCTGCGCAAACCAAAACCTTAGACTGACTTGAGACGTCCACGCAATTCGCAACAGCACGCCGCTCTAAACCTCACTTCAAATCCGACGCACACGCGTTTTGTCAAAGTTCCAGACAGGACCTGTCGCAGTGCATGATGCATCCACCATGAGCGACGAATGGGGTGAACACTGATGGAACCGGTAGACAGTGGGCCGCATGTCCAATGCTGCCTAATTCCCTACCTAGTACAAGCCTGCTGACCAGCACAAGACACACGAACTTTTGCGTAGAGTGTGGATCGTGGCATCAGGCTGTGATGCTCGGACGGTTTCTCTCTTTAGCTGTGGTCCTGCCCCTCTGGCGACCCTGGCTGCTCGCACCACGGCGTCAGCGCCCGGTCACAGCCCAGCTGCAGCACGATCCGCGTCGCGTTCTGCGCCGGCTGCACGCGCACGACACGAAACTTGGTCTGCCGCAGCCCCGAGCGGTTGTCGTCGTGCACGCGCGGCTCCAGGTTCGCCATGGCTTCAGTATTTCGCGCCGCGTGGTTCTGGACTCGGACGGCTTCTTCCCGCGGATGCTCCAAATGCGTCCAGTAGTAGTCCTGTGGGCACGCGCTTCCAGATTGAAGCTCAACTCTGATACACTTCGGGCGCTCCAGGCAACTGCAAGGAACTGATGCTAGTTTTCAGCCAGTGCTGTTTCACTGCAAACCTGCTCCATCCCTCGAGAGCACCTCACCTTCTGGGGCTGCGGCCGCACGCGCGGGCGTTCGGGCGGCCACATGCCATGCAGCTGCAGGCGGCGCACCATATTATTGTCTTCTTTGCCCCATCCCCAGAATGAGTGCTGCACAGGAGACGTGAACAATCAGTAGCGCAGGAGACACGGCATTGGTTCGCATCGACTTGGAGGCTGGCGATCAGCGCAAGCCCAGTGCTCATATCGACATGCATGCCTTGCCACGATGCATCCTCGCAGCGTAGCGTGTCTCACCTGGAAGCCGTTGACGCGGGAAAACTGCTGTTGCGTGAACACTATGTTACCACCGAGGAATTCCGGAAAGTCGTCTCGCGGGTGTAGCCCAGGCGGCGTCAGGTGGAGCGGCGCCTCGCCAGAGGGGCAGCGGTACTTCACCTGATAAATAAGCTCAGCACTAGTGACTACATTACTTTCACTATCTGCTAACATGACACTGGTGACAAAGATTGATCAAGCAGCGCGGCTCGCAAGGTCGGCAGTGGGCTGAGCCTCACATACAAGATGCATTCTCCTCACCGTCTCGTGTACGCCGCACACAGTGTCCACGTCATGGAAGACAAAACAGTCGTACTCGCTGCCGGCCAGCAGCAGGGCCCCCGCATTGAGCAGCGCCCCCCGATTGAAGTGCAGCCCTGGCGCCTGATTCAGGAACACGGCTGCCATTCAGGAGGAAACAACGCTCATGCGGCCGCCACTTCCGGCCGCAGCGCCACGGCTAGGATATCAAAACGTGCCGGCGCACAGCTTGGGCTGCGTGTATGATGAACTACCCTCCCTCGCCACTGCGGCTTGATGATGTGCGATGGACTGCCTAATGGATGACAGGGCAGTACCTTTCAGGTCATTACATCATGCATGCCGGAAGCAGTGAAGCAGATGGAGAGCTCAATCTACCTGTTCCAGGATGAAGATGCTAAAGTCGGCGCCGCTGCGCCGCAAGCAGGCAGCCGTGATGGGCAGCATGCGCTGCAGGTGCGACGGCCGGTCCCTGTAGGGGATGAGCACAGCAAGCCGCTCCCGGCGGCGCCTCCCACTGCCGGCATCTCGTGTCTCTGAAAGCTGGCCAGGCCCCGCGAGGCGGAGCTCGGATGCAGCTGCAGGTTCAAGCTGGCGAAAGCAGCGGCGACAGCGAAGCGTGAAGACCAGCAGGAGGCAGAGCCAGGTCAAAGCTGCGGCAGCCGCGGCAGAGATGAGGAGTCGATTTCTACGGGATCGTGGATATCTGGGACCCGGCAGCATACAACACGATTTGACAGGAATCAAACGTGCGGTTGTACCGATCTGCGGACTGAATTACGATTTGGCACGAGTAACTCAGATGACTTCAGTACCTAAAGCCCACCTGCCAGATCGCGCCTTGTGCAATTTCAAGGCACCGTGATGCAGACGCGCACTGATTGTGTGAATCAGGTCGTGATTGTAAAGGAGTGCATGAAGGCTTGCAAGTTGCATATAAGGAGTCTACACAAGCATGACGACTGACGCCCATTCGACACAGCAGGTGGCAGGTGCAGCCTGCGCACGCATACAATTTCGCCGGTTTGCGACCTCCAGCATGAGCGCACAGATATCCTATCGACAGCTCCCAGGTGCTTGCTGCTGTTCGCTCGGATTGCTACCGTCCCGGAACACAGCGCAGCGTCAGCCATGTCGCCCTGCTGTTGGCTTGAAAACATGTCAGGTCGCTCTTATGAGGATACCTCAAAATCAATCGACATGTAGCCACCAGCAGCAGCCCTCGCGACGCATCAGCCGGCTGGGGGCCACTAGGCAGGAGCAGCCGGATGTCAACCTTCCGGAACCGCTGGCAGAGGTCGCAAAGATCGTGGGCGAGGATGCTGCCATGTTCAGCCTGCAGGACCAGAGCATATCAGCGTGGGGCATATTTACCATCCTCCTGCTCGCGGTCCTAGGCGTGCTGTATGCGGTAAGCGGCACAGATTTCAGCCGCATCATGCATGCCGGCTGCAACTTCTAGCCGACCCGTCCTGTCAATTCGTACGGCAACGTTGAAAACTGTGGAGCTGCTTTTCTGCCATCCGGCGTGACTTTTTACCTTGGGGCTGCCATGCATGACGTGCATGCCGAGGTCAGAGCTGCCACGCACCGACCTTGCGCCTCTTGCTGCAGGTGTGGATCTCACCCAACGGCGGCCTGGCGGACGACTACGTGCAGTGGATACAGGGCCTGTCATCCAACCCCGAGTTCGTCATAGTGGCGCTGCTGGGCATCTTTGCGCTTGCGCACAGCGGCCTCGCCTACCTGCGGCCCGCGGGTGGGGGCGCCGCATTAGATTTCCAGACGAATATGTCGCCCCTGCCCCCGTACTCGACGGTGTCTGCTCACTCAGCTGCATCACCGCAGCCTGATGTGTGGATGCCCCGAAGGACGCAATTCCCCTCCAGCTGCGTTGTTTTGGGATCTGACGCGGCGGCGCTTGTCCCAAACCCTGCAGCGGAGGAGCTGATTGGTGCGCGCGCCTTCCGCGTCATCTTCGCGCTGGTCAGCCTGCCGCTGGCGGTGGTGGCGGTGGTGTACTTCATCAACCACCGCTACTCGGGCACGCCGCTGTGGAACCTGCGGGGGCTGCCGCTGGTGCACGAATCCGTGTGGGGCCTCAGCTTCATCTCCTTCTTCTTCCTGTACCCCTCCACCTTCAATTTGCTGGAGGTAGGCCGCCTGCGCACCACGTCATCGCTACACATTTCTTGCCAGTGTCACTGCGATTCTGTGCTGTGCATTGGATTCTACGCGCACGGCGCCAGACACCCTCCGGCTTCCCATCTGCTCTGAATTCACGATTGTTCAGACTGAGCACGCCCTACTCGCTTCTCCTGCAAACTCTCTCTGCACATTCACAAATATTACCTGGAAATCCGCTGTGTAATTCTGTTCTGTCGCAACGCCAGGTGGCGGCGGTGGACGAGCCGAAGATGCACCTGTGGGACACGGGCGTCATCCGCATCACGCGCCACCCGCAGGCGCTGGGGCAGCTGCTGTGGTGCGTGGCGCACACCGCCTGGATCGGCAACAGCTTCATGGTCACCACCTCGCTGGCGCTGATGGCGCACCACGCCTTTGGCTGCTGGCACGGCGACTTCCGGCTGCGCCGCAAGTGGGGCGAGGTGCGCTTTTAAGTTTCTTCCAATAAGTTTCTTCCTACAAGTTTCTTCCTACAAGTTTCTTCCGAAAGTTCCAACTAAAGCAAGGTAAAAAAGGCACCCTGTATTATGCTTCTGCATCCATGCCCGGCAGTGCTTCCGCAGTCCTTTGCTTCCGCTGCCGCTTCAGCTGCCAGCGAGGCATCCTGCCTCCTTTCAGCATGCAATGCTCCTCTGCAAGCCAGATGCGCGTTCTGTTGCGCAGCTCGCTGGTGCCCACGGCTGCAAGCCTGCTTGCAGTGCGAATCGTCCACCGCATGTCACCACCTGCCACCTGCAACTCCTGTAGCCTCAGAACTCTCAGCCTGCCATGGCCACCTTGCCTCACCCCGCCACCTGCTGACTGCCGTCCGCGCACTTGCCAAGGAAGGTAAGGAAATACTGATCGGTGGACCGCTTATCGTCGGATTGACTGCTGGGCATTCAGTCATCATCTCCTTGGCCGGTGCAGGACTTTGAGGAGGTGAAGGGGCAGACCAGCATTGTGCCGTTCCAGGCCATTTGGGAGGGCCGGCAGCGGCTGCCACCCGACTACTGGCGCGAGTTTGTGCGGCTGCCCTACATCGTGGTGACGGCCTTCATCTTCGGCACCTACTGGGCGCACCCGCTCATGCAGCGGGCCAGCTATTGGCTCGGCTGGTGACAGGGCGGGTCTGGGTGGATGCGCCAAAGTGCTATCAACGGGCCGCACCAGACGATGCTATGGGGCGGCTGCACCTGACTCTGCTGCTGGGTCTCATTTCGGCAGCTTTCAGGGAAGAGCAGGCAGGCATGTTATTTTGCAGTATTGAGACGGCAAGTTTGAGGTGTTTTCACACCAGGTTTGTGATCGGCAACACGAGACAGCAGCCGTTCAAGGCAATCCCTAAAATGTTTGACATTCTGCGATAAACCATGATACAAACTGGCGCTGAATGCCACAGCACGGTAGCCCGTCATCAGAAACCTGCATGTATTCTTTACAGAGAAAGTTGTTAGGTTTCAGAAGCGCGCTGCCCAACGGTGACAGATCTTACTAGTGACATCAGGCGGTGCGAACCCTAGCGATCACGTGTTGACATGTTCCAAGGAAGCCACGGCACTCCAGTCTACGATTTACATCTGCAAAATGGCGGACACCACATCCTGCGGTGCGCGATGGCGCGCAATGCCTTGTTAAAGACACCATGACGAATGTACAGCAAAAACCTCGAAGGAAAGGCCCACACACCTGTCCTTGAATTTAGTAAAGGCACACCAGCGCTCACGGCTGTTCAGTTGCCACGCTGCAGAATGTTCCTGAATGGGTCACAGCTCGATGCCGCGGGCAAAGACCTCGATCAGCCCGCGGTACACCTTGGCGGAGACGTGATTGTTCTTCAGAAGCTCCCCGTCGACGCTCCAGCTGCTCTCCTGGCCTGCAGAACAAGCAAGGCACGGCGTCAGGCCGACGGCTGAACATACAACGACTTATTGGCAAGGCAAGGCAAGGCAATGCGCCATGCAGCTGGCAAGCTGGCGGCACAGTATAATGCACACACATGCAGCGGCTGGGCAGTGTTGATATTTGAACGACAGGCCAGGATGTCAAGGAAATCAACTGGAAACACCATTCTGGCATAAGCTCAGGCATTTCGCAAATGCCACGCACCGTCAAGGGGATCGATGCGCACGGCGGTCGCGTCCACGGCCTCCACGTAGGGGAAGTCCTCCGGGATGACGCCGTTCTGCGGGATGCTCATCAGAAAGCGCAGGTACTGCAGCGCCGAGCACTTCTTCACCATGATGAGGTGGATGATGCCGTCGGCCATGTGCGCAAAAGGCGCCAGGCCGCTGTCGGAGCGGTCGCTGCGGCAGGGCATCACCACCGCCATGATGGCATTGAATTCGCCCTCGATGGTCTTCCACGCCCCTGCACACCGTCGCGGCGCCGGGTCAGCTCTGGAGCACCGTTCACGAGGCCAGTGGCCTAGAAATTTGGGTGCTGCTGTAGCGCAGCGCAGGTTGCTGCAAGCAGGGCGGGTCGGCATGAACCGGATGGACAGCCGCAACATGATTGCATCTCGACAGCGCCAGCAAGGTGCCACCGCGATCGCTCTGCTGGTGCTGCTTGTAGGCATGCTGGCTATGCTGTGCAGCGACCAAGCCGTGATCGGAAGTAGCCAGTCCTGTGACCCGGAACGGAGGTGCGGACCTGAGGAGGTGTCCAGCGGGCACTGCGCCGGCGCGAACACGTCTGTGTGCAGGGTGCAGGCGGCGCCGGCAGCCTTGCACCACTCGCACCGGGCGCCGCACACGCGCCGCGCGCTGTAGCTCTGGGTGGGGCTGGACAGGTACTGCAGCTTCACCCGGTACGACTGCGTGCATGACGGCGCTCACAGGTCAGCAGTGCGATGCAGGGTCGATGCTGCGGTCGGCAACACGAGCTGTGGCTGCGAGTGCAAACGAATGCCACCTTGACCTTGTTCCTGAACAGCCACTGCTTCTGGGCAGCGACCACGGTTCACTTGCGGTACAGCAGGCGGCACCTTGTTCTTGAGCAGGGACAGAGCGCCGGCGAGGTTGTAGCGGCTGGGCCCCAGCCAGCGCAGGCGCTCCGACTCGCGCATGAGGTCGCCCATGTAGCCGTACGCCGCCACGCAGCAGCAGAAGCGCCGCTCCCCGTCCTCCGTGTCCACCCGCATCACGTCCATGTGCGTTCTGCGCGCCAGCAGATGGATATTCTGACATGCCTTCAACTGTACAATTACAACACCTGCAGAGTGGGCAAGTGGTCTGGATTGGACGAACTCCTGTCCATCTGCAGCGATTCACCATCAGCCTGCCTCTCGCACCTTTCGAGGCCAGCCAGGATGGGCAAAGTGCTCAGCCTCTGCGGATACGAGGCCTTGCCTCACAAAAACGTCATCAGAACGCTGCCAAGTGGCGCCCTCGAGTGTCCGCAGGGGTAAACCAGCATCTGCACACCTGCTTGAAGCTAGGGAGGAGAACACACATCGAGGACCTCGAAGCGGAGCTGCACCTGTCCCCGATCGCGATGTGTAGCGATGCCGTCTCCTGCCCACGCGTGCCGTTCAGGCTGTACGCCACCGCGTCTGTGGAGCCTGCAGGAATGTGCCCCAACCGGACCTTGGCCGCCACCGCCGCCCGCTCGCCGCCCTCCGCCCTGCGCAACGTGGCGCATGAGATGTGAGCACATGTCACGGATCACAAGCACAGCAAGCCACAAGAAAACGCTTGCTGAGGTACGGCCTGCTCTGTGTGCGTGCAACCTGCACGGCAGCTGCGAGCGATTGCCGCGCACCTCGAGGCTGTTTGACGGGGGACCAACATGGCAAACACAACAACACGCCGACAATGGAGGATTTGCGTGCGGGATCCGGGCATGCTGTCCAACACGGAGGGGTGAACAACTCCGTGTGACCACAGCGCTGCTGCGCGGCGGAGAGTTCTCGCCTGAGGGTGAGCAGGCCGTTGAGGGCCTCCTGGAAGAGCCCGTCGCCGCCAACGGCGACAACGCCGTCAAAGCGTGCCAGCTCCTCCGCCGGCAGCGACTGCAGCACCTGCCGCGCGTGGTTCAGCCGCTCCGTGCTGACCACCGTGCACTGCACGCCTGTAGGCTTGACGGACCTGATGGTTAAAACCTGCAAGTGCTTGGATTCTGTGCATGTGTGCTGCCTGCAACTGCTGACAGTAACTCCAGCACGTGACGCGCGTAGTGCGGCACTCCATAGCTGACCATCCTGCGCTACATCGGCGGCAGCGACCTTTTCAATGGAGACACGTGCAAGAAGCACAACTGATCTATGTTGCCAGCATGTTTCTGCCCATTCCTGTCGATCTTCGTAGCGTGCACATCATGCAATGCTGAATGCCGTCGAAGAGGATCAGGTCGTCCGCAGCATGTTCGCCAAGGCCCCGCAACATGCATGCAGCCTGAAGGCAGTTGTAGGAGCAGACCTGCGAGCTGCATGATGGGGCTGGCGACAGTGTCCCAGACGGACTGCGCCTGGCGTGCGCCGCCAAAGGGGTTGAGGAACACCAGCAGCGAGCGCGGCCTGTCCGTCTGCTTGCGCATGGCCGCCTTCAGCGCGGCGGCCCAGTCCGACGCGCCTTCTCCGCTCTGCAGCAGTCGCACAAAACCGCCGGCTCAGCCGCTGCTGGCAGACACTGGTTTGAGCAGGTCAGCGGCTGTCGTGCATGAGCATTGCACATTCGGATATGACGTTGACAGGTGGCGCAATTCACAGAATGCCCGAGGAGAGTGCCGCTGCTCACCGCTGTCTGGAACTCCAAAACTCTGGACTTCCAGGCGCACGGCTTGCTGGCCTTGCGCACAAAGGTGTGGATGACCAGGCGGTGAAACTGCAAGCACGAGGGTGCTCAACATTAGTTTTCAGCGGGAGCCTTGCTACCAAGTACCAATTAGTCGTACCAAGTACCAGCAGTGCGGGCATGAGCCACCCTGCATGCAGACAGCACTCGCCGCGCACCGAGCCTGTGCAGCAGTCGCTGCCGCAGCAGCCCGGATTGCAGCTGCAGGCTGCCGGGACGCCGCAGCTCACTGCCGGCTCGCGGTGTTGCACTGCCAGTATCTCGTCATAGGGAACTGCGACACACAAGGCGCATATTTACCAAACATGTACCAATGCTATGCATTCCTGAGCGGCTGACATGATGCTGTGGCAGCAGGCGGCCGAGAAATCGAGTACTCACGCCCAGCACTATGCCAAGAAAATGCCCCTACCTGTGGTCACGTCCTGGCGCCGCAGCTCGAAGCAGCTGCGCCCGTCATGCTGCCAGCACAATGCGTGCTTGGTCAGAGTGGCTTTGATGCGCCTGCCGCGGATCCTGAACAGGGTTGCGGGCGCTGAAGCCGACGCGCTGAGCTCTGTGCATGCAAGTCACGTGTACCCTGTCAGTGCGGATGTCGCAATACTCTGGGCAGGGGTCGGAGACAGGCTATTACAGGCAGTAAGAAGCAATTTCAGCTGTCAACAGAGGTACATCAAGATTCAAAATTCAACCTCGACTGCACCTGAGTATGTAATAGTGCCGGAGCTCGCAGGCGAGGACATCGGCCTGCTCGGTGCACAACCGCAGCGTCAATGCATTGAGCTGTGTCGAGCAGGAAGCGTAGGGGAGGTGCTAGCATGCGAAGTTGAGCATGCAGCGTGCGTCCGGATGAGGTAGCACTCACTCGTTCGCGTTGAGCAGGCTGCCGGACCGCTTCCGCGACAGCGAGTGTCGCGATGGCGACAGGAACGTCGGCGCGGTAACGAGGGTGTCCTCCTGCTGCGGCTCGGCGGCGCCGCCGGCGAATGACCGAGTGGCCGCTGCCGCTGGAACGGCAGCGCCGCCGTCCGGAAAGCCCGGCAGGTGTTCGTTGCCCAGAAAGCTGTTCTTGTGCTTGTGCCCGCGGCTGCTGTCCATGCCAACCGCCGCTGACTGGTGCCGCTTATGGCAGGGCGATTTAATAGTTCTCAAATACCTCCGGGTGCCGCGCGTACAGTTCGCGGCCTGCATCAGACGACTCGTCAGAGCTCGCAGGCGTATTTTGTATGTGCCCCTGCTGTCCTTTATGCAGGCGGTGACAACATGCACGAACTGGCCCCACGTGCGAGACACTTCTTCGTTCCATGGCTCACCCGTGAGTTGCGCTCTGCCGGCGGCAATGTCAGCCTCGCGCTGCGCAGCTGCTCTTGCGACCACCTGCAGCAGACACAAAGCATGCCTCGGAAATAATCTCAGGTTGGAATAGCGTTATGACGACCTGTCTCACACGCTGCGTACCTGCTGCCGCTCCCGGTCCTTCTGCGCTTTCCAAACCTGCCACTCCTGAGCGGTCAGCCGAGGAGGAGCAGCAGGGCCAGGCATCAAAGGGCGAGCTTGACCTCAGACTGAGCGGCAACGCTTCAGTTCAGACGTTCCCGAGGCAAAGACGGTTGCACACCTCCACTGCGTAACTCGAAACTCGGCAGCAATGTTTTCAACCGCGAGTGTCTTCTTGGCAGTACTGCGTTGCCGGAGCGATGCCAATGCGAAGTTGTCAAGAGTCAGTCAAGTCACGTGACGCAATCAGGGTTTGGCAGTTCAATTTCGAGCTGCTACTGTGCGTGTCTGAGAGCAGCAGGCGCGGTTTGCAACAGCTACAAAGCAGCACCTGCAAAGCAGTACCTCATTGTGTGGAGCGCCTGTGTGGCAGGTCCGACTCGCAGACGATGTGCAGCCGCGTCTGACAAGGTGCCAGTGCCGAATCTCGTAACAAAGGACGTGCCATGTCGGCCCAGCAGCTGCTGGAATCTCTGGTGCTGGCTGGTGAGGCTGCCGCTGGAACTTCAGAGGATGTTCAGCACGCTGATCGGGCGGGCGAGGTCGCCGGCAGCCTACAGCTGGCTGATGTGCAGGCGCTGCAGAAGCTTACGCGATCCGAGCGCAGCGCCACGCTCTGGGCGCCACATTCTGCTTCGGATGTCGGAAGGTGGGTGTCGCAGTGTCTCATAATGCCACAACAGTGCCTGAGGCCCGAACTGTCCTCGCATGTTCAATGTAATAGCGGGGTCTCTGAAGCACAACTCACTCATGTTCGCTCAAATAACAAGCTCCTCGGTGCAGGGGCCTGATGGCGTGCCTGCAATCAGACAACAGCGACGAGGCGTGTCTCGCTGCGGCGACATTCGGCATGCTGCTGGGGTTCGCAGAGGCCCCGGTGAGGCTCACAATGATGACTGCGGCACAGATGTGTGGCATCCAGCGAAGCTGTATGCACGATCTGCTGCCAACGATGTGGCTGACAAGGCTTTGCACACGACTGCAGGTAACCCGCATCTTCAACGCGGTGTCGTGTGAGGCGTTTCTGCGGGTCGTCACTACAGTGCTGGTGCGCGGCGGCAGCCGGCGCGACGCTGACGGCGCAGACGGGGATGAGGCCATGGAGGTGGAACCTGGACCCGCCGCCTTGGACGACGCCTCGCGGCGCAAGCTGTGTGCCGAGGCCCTGGCGGGCTTTGCCGTGCTGCTGCAGACACATGGGCTAGCGGAGCAGCCAGACATTCTGCGCAGGTGCCAACGACGACTCGTTGCACTTGCAGTGGATTCGCTGGAACACAAAATCAAGCAATGCTGGATCCCGCACGATTTTCTGGGCCTTGAACTGAAATAGTTGCAGCCTCTCGTCTGGAGCGATCCAAGTGACAAGAAGCCGCAGGAACGGTCGAGGCTTGCTGCCCTGCAGCGTGGCGGAGGTGCTGGCAGAGGTGGCGCGCTCCAAGCTGGCGAGCAAGCAGGCCGCGGGCTCCTGCTACGCTGCGCTGCTCGCGCTGGTGGCGCCGAGGCACGGCGCCTCGGACGAGACCGCCTCGCTGGTGCTGCGTCTGGTGACGCCGGCGCTGCTGGCGGTGGGCACGCCCGGCAGCGGCGGCGCCGGCGAATCGTGCAAGACGCCCACCGCGGCGCCCACAAAGGAGGCGCTCACCGCGAGCGCGCTGGCCCGTGAGTTCGTGTCCACCATGCTGCGGTGAGCCCGCTGCAACAAACATTGCTCCAATGTCCAACTCTCCGGCCATTGACAGTGCATGCCTACAGGCACAGCCGTGGGGAGGGCGACGGCTGAAAGACAGGCCTTTGGACGCTTTGGCCGACTGAAAGGAAAAAAACGCCGCCGTCTTGTATGGTGATGCAGGGTCTGCCCGGCGTCCTGCGATGCGGTCGCCGCCCTGGCGCGGCATATCGTCATCAAGGCGCCGGACAAGGCGGACTTCCGCGCTCTGGCGACCGACACTGCAGTCGACTTCGTCAAGGGGCTGCCCCCGCCCATGCAGACGGACTTCTGCGTGTTCCTGACCCGCCTGTCCCGCACGCCAAAGGTGGTCCATCTTGACGGCGTCATGTGCCAGCCGTCCTCCAAGCAAGCTTGACAGAAGCATGTTTGACGGAAGATGCAAGTTGATGTTGAAAAGGCAACTGCGCAAGAGTGCACAGGGCAGCTGGGTGTCAGCTGCCAAGGTGAAGACATGCAGCTCTTTGCTGAGCCACTCTTCCTGCCCACCCCCTGCAGGTGGCGCAGCGGACTATTGCCGTGGACCTGGCGCCGCGCATGTTCAAGGCATTGCTGAACCCCCGCACCTCGCCGCCCGTCCTGGCCTCGCCGAACTGGTCCACGCCCGGGGCCGCCGCCGCCCTGGTGAGCACTGCAGTGTCCGCAGCAACTGCGTGAGCATGCCGGCGACAGCTGGCACGTTGCTCTGCAGGCTGCCGAGGCATGTGACGCTTCCCATCGTCTGTATCGTTGGACAGGACAGTGCTGGCGCCTCAACGCTGAACCTGCCTGGAGGGTCTGATCATAATGCCTGTGCAAAAGCAGGCTGGCGGCAGGAAGCCGCCCAGCACGGGCAGCAGCTTCGGCTCAACGCCCGCCAGCGGCGGGGCGCCGGCCACAGGCGGCAGCTCACTTGGTGCGCCGACGCCGCTGACGGATCCTGCCGGCGGCACACCGCAGTGCGCGCGGCAAGCGCCGCCCGGCGCGACCTGCCTGGCGGTGCTGCTGCAGCGGTGCTCCGACAAGTCGGCCGCCGTGCGCGCGAGGGCGCTAGCTAACCTCGCGGCGCTGGTGACGGTGCATCTCGGCACCGACTGCCACAGCTTCCGGCGGGTGGGCTTTCCGTGGCTGGTCAATGGCCTTGTAGCTTGTGGGAACCAGTCCTGTAGCGAGCGCTGCCTGTTCATGTCGGCAACAATGCAAGAGCAGGTAAGCCATGGACTGCATGACGAACACGATGAAGACATGACGCAGGCATTTGTACCATTGCATATCTCACTAGTGGGGGTGCATGACTTGGTATGCACGCCTGCCGCAGGCGCTGGCGTCAGCGCGGCTGGTGCAGCTGCACCAGCCGCTGGGCGCCGCGACGCCGGGCTCGGTGCTGCCAATGCTGGTGTCGCCTGCCGGCACCGACGAGCCAGGAGCGACGCCGATGCGCGACTCCACCAACTCGCGCGCCGGCCCCCTGGGCCGCCTGGAGCACATGGACGCACCTGGCAGCCCGCTTGGCGGCGGCCGCTCTGCGGGCCGGGAAATGCTGGCGCCAGGGCGGCTGGCACGCCTCGCAGCTGCCAACGCCGCCGCGCTCAACCTGCACGACCTGGTGCGGGGCGGCAGCATGGCAAAGGAATTGGCGCACAGTAGCCAGCCGGGGCATAGCAGCAAGGACATGGAACAGAGAGGGTGCTGCTCCCCTCATGTAGCTGGGCTTTCAAGCTGCTGCTTGACACACTCTGGCTGATGTAGGACGACAGCACACTGCAGGGCCACGAGCCGCGCGCCGGTGGGAGATGAGGGTGTGTGATGCTGACGCGCTGTTGCTGTGTGTTGCGCTGCAGGACGTAGAGGCGCTGCTGCACACGGCGAGGCGGCGCGCGGCCGACGAGAAGGCGGGCGTCCGCAAGGCGGGCGTGGCGCTGCTGGAGGCACTGCTGCGGCTGCGCGCCAGCCCGCCGCCGCCGCTGCAGCGCCTGCCGGGCGAGGCCGATGTCGCCGCGCTGGCCGCCGCCGCCGGCGACCCCCTGGTGCGGCAACACCTTCTCAGACGTTCAGTCCTGGGGAAGGTTGGGGATCAGTGCCACTGCTCATGATGAGGCTGGTGTGCCAGCTCTGCTGCTTGTGTATGTTTTCGTGTGTTCTGGTTATTGCTGGGTGTGGTGAGGAGGATGATGAACATCGTTCATTTGCGGTCTCAGGTCAGCGTGCGGCGGGCGGCGTTGGTGGCGGCTTCCAGGCTGCACTCGGAGCTGCCGTCGAATACCAGCATCGCCCAGCTGTGGGTGACGACAGCCCTGCCGATGGTGAGCTGGGCACTACCAGCTGCCGTACTCTTCCCTGTGACAGTTGCTGCAGGCACAACATGCTTTTCAGAGCTGCTTGTCAGCTCAGCGTTTGGAGATGGTTGAAGCCCTCCGACCAGCGAAACCTTGAGAAGATGGAGGAAAAGCATATACAGCCGATCCACTCCAGCCGATGGTGAAGCGTTGTCTTCCGACCCGCAGGTGCAGGACGCGGAGTCGTCGTTACAGGAGGCAGCCCTGGAGCAGGTGCACGAGCTGCTGCTGGGCCGAGCCGCTGCCGCCGGCAAAGGCGCCAGGGCCGCCGGTCCCGATGATTCAGCTGCGGGGGCGGCGCGCCTGCTGCGCGTCTTCCTGGCACGCCTGCCGGCGGCTGGCGCGGCAATGCGGGGCTTCCTGGGCCGCGGGTGCGCCGCGCTGAAGGCCAAGGGGCGACTGCCATCCAAGGCGGCGGCCGTGGGCCTGGAGGCCATTGTTGGCGGTCTGGGTGCGCATTCGCAACTCCTGTCCAAGTGTCTCAAGATGTTGTTGCTCTGCTAACGTTTATCCGACAGATTCCCTTTCTGTGCCGGCCTGGCTGATGCTGTTAGGTCAGCAATGAGCATCACCGCCCTGGTTTGCGGCGATGCTGCATAGTACCGATAAAGGTCGCAGTTCCGGATCGTTCTTGTCACTGCTGTCTTGCAACGGAAATGCAGGTCGCACGAACGGGGCCACCGCAGACGCGGAGGAGTCTGGAGCATGGCTGCTGCTTGCAGAGGTGGCAGCGCAGGATGCGGCAGCAACATCATGGCAGTTCCTTCAGGTGCATTCTTGTTGCTGCACTCTCAGCAGGCTGTCGTCCCTTCCCATGCCGCTGTCAGCCCCGTACCGTGCTGAGCTGCCCACGCTGCAAAAGGCGCAGTCTGGACGAATCACTCGGCGACGTCAGTTTTTGTTATCGTGCACTGTCAGCTGACCTACCAGAAAATGGTGTCATGGCACAGTGTCACGCTGTGCGAAAGCAGTGCATCTGTGCTCTGCAGGCGCAGTGGGCCTCGCTGCAGTCAACACCCGGGTCCGCTTCCAACATCCATGCGGGTGCCGACAGCTGCATGCTGCTGCGCATCATTGCTGCCGCAGCATCACGGTTCCCGCCCGAGGAGGCCGCCTCGCTCAGCCGCGACCTGCTGAAGGTCTGCATGCTGTTGATATTGTGCATGCACTGCTACTCGGACCTGAGCCACTGCGCTGCCTTGGGACATCTTCACTTCTCGGTTTGCCAACCCTTTGCGAGCATGTGACTACCATTGGCAAAGATGCGGCACACACATGTACAGCCGTCCAAGTTCAAGTTCAACTTTTCGTTGTTGCTTTCATGCCAGGCGGTGAGGACGTTCACTCTGCCTGTGGCGGCCGTCGCGGCACACATGCGAGCGATCGCGCAGCTGGCGCCTGCCGGCAAGGCTGGCGCGCAGTGGCACGTCGCGCTGCTGTCAGACGCCGAGCGCGAGCTCAGCGCTTTCGTCAGCCAAGCCGGCGGCGGAAGCGCCTCCGGCGACCGACACGACCCCGTCTTTGGCGGCCGCGGCAATGACGGCAGCGGCACGATGTCGAGCCTCGGCGCGTCGGAGCAGCGGGCGGCGACTGCGGTGTTCACAGTCGGCGAGGCGGCGCTGCTGCAGGGCGCTCGCGCGCCCGGCGGCGTGGTGGTTCTGGTGCAGGCGCTGACGGCAGGGCGACTGATGCCGCGCGGCGGCAGCGCCGCGGGCAGCCCTGCGGCAGAGGGCGCCTCTGTGCCGGGTCCCTTGCAGGTGGGCTGCCTGATGCACTGGCGAGGCATGTCACTGGGAATGCACGTCTGCTGCCTTGGCAGACAGAACCTGAACCACGTGCTCGCACCTGCCGCTGTTTTGCCCAGCAAGGCTCTGCGCAGCAATGCCCCACACTGCATATGTGCAAGTCTCAAAGCGCAGGAACAGGCACTGAGCTCACATCCTGGGAAGTTGGCCCTGCCGAGTGGGTTTAGCTGAGAAATGGAACGGCGTGAGCAGAAGCATGATGTGTGCGTCCTCTGGAATGCATGTCCATGTGTGATACAGGCGCACGCGTGGACGGCGCTGGGCAAGCTGTGCCTGGTGGACGAGCGGCTGGCCAAGGCGTGCGTGCCGCACTTTGCGCGCCAGCTGCGGGCGGCGCCTGAGCCCGCCGTGCGCAACAACATCGCTGTCGGCCTCACCGACCTGTGCATCACCTACACCGGTGCGGGCAGGCTGCTGGGCCGACTCAAGGTTGCGTGTCCCGGAGAATGATGGCGGTGTGGATAGTGGATGCCGGGGAGGCCAGATGCTGCTGCTGGTGGCAGACATCACAACTGCAAGTGTGGGGCTGTTGTGGATGCGACTGACCCAACACTCTGGTAGCGACAGGCTGTGCGGCTTGTGACTCGCTCAAAAGGGCAAGTGCAGCACTCGTGACTTGGCTCCCTGCTATCGCCCAGGTCTGGTGGATGCGCATGTGCCGCGGCTGGCGGCGTGCCTCGGCGACGAGCACGAGCTGGTGCGCTGCCAGGCGCTGGCGCTGTTGTCGCACCTGCTGCAGAAGGTGGGCTTTCTGAGACAATTGTGATGCCGCCACCCCGCGTGTCCCTTGCCCGGCAGCGTGGGACGCTTTTGACGATGTGCGACCAGCGATTCTGGGTGCATGTCCCCTACGCAACCGCATCAAGAAGTGAGCGCCACCAATCGAGCTCGCTGCCTGCCACAGGACTTTGTCAAGTGGCGAGGCCCACTGTTCCAGCGCTTCCTGCTGGCGCTGGTGGACGAGTCGCCCCGCGTGCGCGCCCTCGCCGAGTTCCTACTCGGCGACACCCTCGCCACCAGGGTGCTGGCGGCAGTGACGTCATTGCCGTGAAACAGTCGCTCAACAGCGGGGTTGTGCCACACTGCTCTGGAAGACAGGCACAGGCTCGGACGATGTTGCAGGGGCGGCACGAGGCTGGGGCTGTTGATGAGACTAGGCTGCAGGCTGCTGCATTGCGCACCTGTCGTGGGCGGTGACCCCCCAGGCCTTCGGCGACATTCCAGATCACGGATTCCTCATCTGCCTCGCAAGTTTGTTGCCGTCTGAATGCAGGCGCCGCTGCTGGCATATAATCACTTTGTGGAGACGGTCTACTCGCTGAACGACTGCCGGGAGGGCATTGCTGCGGGCCTCGGCGCCTCGCAACCGGCGGAACAGCCCGCCAGCCTGCCCGCCGACGGAGCTGCGGCCGACGTGAGGGGCTCCTCGCTGGCCGCCCGCGCCAAGCGCGACACCATCTACCGGTGTGCTGGAGGGCGCTCTGTTCGAGTCGCGTCTGCGGCTTTGCGATGTGCCGATGGCGATTATGCCACTCACTAATCGAGGTCTCCTCCTCATACTTGCCATTTGCTGGGGCAAACCTGCGGGAGGTAATGCTGCATGCCGCTCTGGCACAAGCAGTTTTTGACGGTGCCTGGCGCAGGGCGCTGCTGCAGCGTATGAGCCCTGAGCACAAGTTCTCAACGGCGGCGCGGCTCAGCGGCGAGGTGCTGGGCGGCGTCGCGGACGAGTCGCTCAGCCTGGCGGGCGCCGGGGAGGTGCTGGCTGACGCGCTGCGCATCCTTGCCTCCAAGCACATCCGGGTGCGTGATGCTGACGGCGTCATTCCTCATGCAGCTACTCCTGCTGCATCGCAATGACGGAGTTCCATGGCCCTACTGCTGCATGGCGCCAAACCGCACCTGTGCTGCAAGCAGTGTCTCTTGTCTTAGAGTTCGGACGGCACGGTGCTGTGATCTGCCGGCTGCGCAGGCCCCTCACAACTCGGCAACAAGTGTGACAAATGGGCTCCGGTGAAGCGAAGCTGATTCGCATGCCCGTGGCGGTCTGCGCAGGTTGCGCCCAGCAGGACGGCAGCCGCTGCCGAGGACGAGCCGCAGGACCCGTCGGCGGTGGCAGGCGCCGCCCGCGGCCGTGTTGTCAACTCCATGATGCGAAAGCACCTCATCGCAAACGTGGTGCCTGTCGCCATCCAGGTGCCCCATGTTTATTGGCATAGACCTGCATTCGCGTCTTCATGCGGTCTTCATGAGGTGTGTGTCAGCCCTCCGCGACATCATTGCAGCGCGATTGCAGGGAGAGGCTCTCGTGGAAAAACCGCCATCTTGGATCGTTCTCTGACAGCGTTACAGTCTTCAGCACTGAGATGTGCGTCGCTCTGTGCGCAGCTGAAGGCGCAGCTGGAGGCGGCGCGGCACGCACTGCTGGGCGACCTCATGGCGGCGCTGGCCGCCCTGCTGGCCGAGAACAAGCACGAGGTGGGTCTCGACCAAACCTGCCGCTCAGTCCAGTCCGGCAGGACGCCATCGGCCTCGCTGCTGGGTGTAGAGTCATCGACAGCCCTTGTGGCCGGCGCGATACAGCGGCATTCCAATGAGCGTGCACGCACATGCAAGATTTCAAGCTGGTGGCGGGACATGGTCACCCTGGGGCACTGGCATCCACTGCTGGTACTGTTCAACATCTGTCCTCAGCCCTGAGTCCCGAACCTCGCTGCACAGATGGAGGACATCCTGGCGGCGGACCCGCAGCTGGCCAAGGAGCTGCTGTTCGACATCCGCCAGGCGGAGGCTGCCCGTCGCGCCGCCGCCGCCGCGCCGGCAAGCGCGCGGCCTGGTCCCAATGCCCCGCCTGGCACGGCGGGTGCCGCCGGGCCGCGGTCGCATGCGCCGCGCGGCTCGTCGCTGCGCGCATACCGCATCAGCTCAGGTGCCGCGCTCCTCAATGTTCCCTCCGAGACTGTGCTGCGGCATTGCCTCGGTGACGGCCCGTCGCAGCGGCAGCGTCCTGCAGGCGTGATGCTCTGTGAACGAAAAATACTGCAGATTCCGTGAAGGCACATGATGCAGTCTTCACGACTGCAGGCGGGCTGCCGGACACGCCCGCGGCGGCAGACGCGCTGGCTGGAGACGGCCCCGGCAGCGCCTCGCGCCTGCAGCAGCAATCCGGAGGCAGCGCTGCGACGCCGCGCGGCAGCACGCCACGTGCGTCGCTGCAGACGCCGGCGCCTTGCCGTGCGTCCGCCGGCGCGCTTGGCGACACCTTTGCAGCCAAGAGCCCAGTGCTGTCCGTGCCACGGCTGCGCGGGCGGCACGGCGGCAGCGCGAGGCGTGGCGCCGCGCCGGCCGCTCGCGCCGAGTCTGCAAGCGAGAATGCTGTGCCGGAGCAGGATGAAGCGCAGACGCATGTCGTAGTGAGGGAGCCTGCGCCGCCGACGCCGTGGCGCATTAGCGGCGCCGGGCTGCAGGTGAAGGAGGAGGAGCAGGCGGCAGGGGCGCCTCAGCAGGGCAAGCAGCCGCCGCCCATAGGGCGGGGCCGGCCGGCGGGCAGGGGCGCCAAGAAGAGGAAGAAGGCCGCTTGACGGCCGGCAGCTGCGCTGGCACTCTGGTGGTCTTGGCAGCAGGCTGCTCGAACGAGACTTGATCAACATGTGGGTTGTCGAACAATGTGAGTTAAATGTGTGTCGGGCAACACTCCACGTTCGACTGCATTCTATATATGATTGTTGCGGATGACGCGCAAGGAATCAAGTGGTGAACTTGATTTGTCAGCGAATTGTAAAAGGCTGCGGTGATCACTCCGCAGCGTTATTGGCCCGTGTTTAAATTGACTGCTGTACACATCCGATCATCTGGAGGCCAGGTCAGTGGTGCAAGCACTCAGAGGCTGGCAATAAGCGGACACCTGAATGCGCTCACAAACATTTACCGGCCTACACTGTTTCTGCATTAGGTCAAATGAACAATGCGGTTTGATTTGTTCATCATTAATGCCAGCCAACAACAAGCATCAAAAGTAGCATAAAAAAGGGTCAGGGAAGAGGTGAAAAAGTGGATGTGTGCTCTGCCCACCCAAAACAAGTGCCGCACCACAGGCGGCGCCCGGGTAGCAGCATTGATGCATTGCCACACGAGATATTATGAAAGGCGCTTGAGGAGCACACACATGTGCCGGTACAGCACAGGGATGCAGCAGCAACCCCCTGTCATGTTCTTGGATCCAGATGCGCCAGGCGCCGCGGATGGTCATCCATCGGCGGTCATTTCTCGGTGACCGTCGGCTCCTTGAACGACGTCAGCTTCGTGAAGTGCCTCGGCGCGTCGAGCGGGTTTGCGGGAACCCACCTACGCGTTTATAAAACGACGCTTTAGGTGCAGTCATCAAGCGCCAAAGAATACCAGGCAACTGCTGGTGGTTGTGCGTGCTGAGCTTTCACACAGGTTCGAGACTGCAACTTGGATGCACAAATGCACAAGGGGGATTGGCTTGCGGGCACCCACATTCTGTCCTCCAGGTACTTCTCGATGTTATCCGGCCGCTCGATGCCGGCAATGCCCTCCGCAAATGCCTCCTCCGCCACCGCAGTTGCCACCTGGAGGGCACCCGCTAAGGTTCCCTGAGTGCAGCCTGAGTGCAGCCAGACAACGCCAGCTGGAGTTGTTGAGCAGACGTGCTGCTTGCCGATTTCAGATGCAACCACCAAATCTGATACGACACCTCAGAATGGAACAAGCAGCTTCGCGGGTACACAGCATGTCTCCCATCCCCAAGGTTCTGCTGGGCAGAGCAGCATTGTTCCTTCATGGCTGCCACTCCCACCTTGAGGGAGATGTCGCGCAGGTCGGACAGCTCCGGGTAGATGGTGCCGGCGGCAAAGCTCTCCGGGGGCACATAATCCGCCAGCCGCTGCGCCGCCGACGCAAACATCTTGTCCGACACCTCCTTGGCCTGCGTTTGGAAGGATTGAAGGAAACTTAGCAGCGAGATGTACCCAGAAGGCAGTCTGCAACAGGTGTGCAGCGAGGTGGCGAAAACTGCACATGTATTGTGCACCACAGCGTGATCGCGCAAGCCGGTGTGACCAGGCGGGGACTTGCAGGGATAGCAGCAGCGCACCTTCACCATCACGGCACCAAGGCCGACGCCCGGGCTGTTGCAGAACACATCAGCATGTCAAACAAACGAGCGTGAGATTGTGGCGCCTGGCTGACAACACATTCAGTGCTCAAGCATGCATTCATGTCAGCCAGCAGGACGCTGTGATTCATGGGAAGGTTACAATGCTTCAAGGGTCTGCACAAGCATGCAGATATAAGAAACACATTGCCATGGCAGGTCGCACTCACAAGACGAGCACGTTGTTGGCCTGGCCGGGGTGAAACGTCTTGCCCGCGTAGGTGACGGGCGCGAAGGCCGTCCCTGCTCGAAAGTACACTCCACAGTCGGCGCGGCAATTCTGTCAACATCACGCATGGCATGGCGGCGTGAGAAATTGCAGCTGCCAAAATGTCACTCATTAACACAGATGCGAGAGACGCGTCAGGAGAGACCCTACGGGCCTCATGCTGCGAGGGTCGCAAGGCGCGCACCCGACGCGAAGATGCACTTGCCCTTGGACCACTTGTATGCGTTCTCCGCGGTGATCTCCGCCTTGTCCGTGGGGTTGGACAGCGGGAAGATGAGCGGCTGTGGGTGACCGTCGCACAGCGCCTCGATCATGGCCTGGTCGAAGGAGGGACCCGCGCCCGCCAGCCCGATCAGCGCGTGCGGCTTCACGTGCTTCAACACCTCCAGCAGCCCCTGCGGCAGAGTGGCGTCGTGCAGTGTGTATGTGTGTGTGTGTGTGGGGGGG
>JAABUL010001612.1_pt1 | contig 41566 bp, 40 predicted proteins | sample 5559151 | NCBI WGS metagenome assembly JAABUL01 (sample SAMN10711876, study PRJNA513368) | rock metagenome | isolation source: Antarctica rocks | place: Antarctica: Victoria Land, Pudding Butte sud | reverse complement strand
CCCAACATGGTGCCGTTGGCCGAGATGGCCGATCTCGTCGCCCTGCTTCAGCGCTTCGACCGGCTCGCCAAGGCTTCTGCTTGACACGAAGCGTTCCGGCGCGGCGATGTCGGCTTCGTCATTGAAGCTTCACTCGGCGGGGCTATTCGAAAAGCGCATGAGCGAACCGAATTTCAGCTACGCCGACGACACGATGCCGCCCGTCAAGCGCGGCCTCATTCGGCTCGTCGAGGCCGCGACGGGGCAGCGCCACCTGCGCCGCCTATACCTCGCCCACCGCCGCGATGCCGTGAGAGGCGAAAGCTTCTTCGCCGCGGCCGTCCGCAGCCTCGCGATCGATGTCCGCTACGACTCTGCGGCGCTGAAGGGCATTCCCGCCGTCGGCCCGGTCGTCGTGGTGGCCAATCATCCCTACGGCGTCCTCGACGGCATCGTGATCTCCTGGCTGATCCAGCAGGTGCGCTCGGATTTCCTGGTGCTGACCAACGCCGTGCTGCTGCGGGCGCCGGAACTCGCCAGCTATGTGCTGCCGGTCGACTTCGGCGGCACCGAGGAGGCCACCCGCACCAATGTCGCGTCCCGTGCAGCCGCGCGGCAGCACCTCGATGCAGGCGGTTGCGTGGTGGTGTTCCCTGCCGGCGGGATCTCGACGGCGCCGGACCGTTTGGGGCGGAGACGCGCCATCGACGGACCCTGGCAACCGTTCACGGCCCAGTTGATCCAGCGCGCGCGCGCCACGGTGGTGCCGATCTGCTTCGAGGGCCAGAACAGCCGCCTGTTCCAGATCGCCAGCCACTTGAGCCCGGTACTGCGCCTGTCGCTGATCTTCCATGAGGTCAGGAGCCGGATCGGAACCGCCATGCTGGTGGCGATCGGCGAGCCCATAGCGTTCGACAAGCTGCCGCCGATCAAGGACCGCCAACGTCTGTCGGACCACCTGAAGGCATTGACCTACGGGCTGTCCACAGCGTTCCCGGCTCTGGCGGTGCTGCACGCGACGCCGATCCGCCGCGACCGCCGCCTCGCCAAGCCGCTGGGTGCCTTGAAACTCCGGGTCGGCAAGGGCAGGATCGCCGTGGCCAAGACGATGGCCAAGAGTCTCCGGCGTCAGCCGCGGCCGCGGTAAGCCGGCACGCCCTGGTCGGGAAGCCACAGGGCGTCCGGCGGGGTGCCGGTCTGCCAGAAGACGTCGATCGGGATGCCGCCGCGCGGATACCAGTAGCCGCCGATGCGCAACCACGTGGGCTCCAGCAGCGTCGCGATGTCCTTGCCGATCCTTACCGTGCAGTCCTCGTGGAAGGCGCCGTGGTTGCGGAACGACGTGAGATAGAGCTTCAGCGACTTCGATTCGACCAGCCAGCCGTCGGCCACGTAATCGATCACGAGATGGGCGAAGTCGGGCTGGCCGGTGACGGGGCACAACGAGGTGAATTCCGGCGCCGTGAAGCGCGTCAGGAAGGTCGTCCCGGGGTGCGGGTTCGGCACGCGCTCGAGGCGCGCTTCCTCGGGCGAGTTCGGCTGGGCGACGACCTGGCCGAGCTGGGTCGGTCTCGATGGTTCGGTCACGTTCGATCCGTGTGGGACGGCGTCATGCCGGCCATGGGTGGCGCCGCTCTCGGTTTCGGCTCGTCAGCGAGGTAGTCTCGCCCGGGCCGAGACACAAGGCGGTCAGCCTTCGGGCGGCGCCAGGCGCACCCACGGGAATGACTGCTTCGGAACGCGTAGCGCTCGACGCCGCGACAGCCCAGCGAAGTGAAGCAGTCATTCCCGTGGGGACCCCAGGGCGATGCGCACGCGCCGGTTCTGTCGCCCCTTCTTCTCGATACCGGTCACGTCGATCCGTCCGATCTCGCCCGTGCGGGCCACGTGGGTGCCGCCACAAGGCTGCAGGTCGATGCCGTCGATCTCGACCAACCGGATCCGGCCGGTCCCCATGGGCGGCTTCACCTTCATGGTCTTGACGAGGCCGGGATTGGCCAGCAGTTCCTCGTCGGTGATCCAGCGCGTGCCGACCGCCGCGTCCCGCGCGACGAAGCCGCGCAGCTTCGTCTCGATGTCGCCGCGATCGAGGCCGCCCTCGGGCATGTCGAAGTCGACGCGGCCGTCCCCGTCGCCGACGGAACCGCCCGTCACCGGGTAGGGCAGCACCACGGAGAGCAGGTGCAGCGCCGTGTGCATCTTCATGCGGGCGAGACGCTGCGGCCAGTCGATCCGGCCCACCACGGTCTCGCCGATGCCGGGCAGCGAGGCCCCTTCGGCTGCCATGTGCAACACGGCCGAACGGTCACTGCTGTAGCTCGCGACCGTGATCGGAACCTCGCCCGCGGCCGTCGACAACAGGCCGGAGTCGCCCGGTTGGCCACCACCCTGCGGATAGAAGACCGTGCGGTCGAGCACGATGCCGCGACCCTCGACGCCGACCACGGTCGCCGACATCTCGCGCCGGTAGGTGTCGGCGAGGTGGAGCAACGCTGTCACCGGGTCATCTCCGGCCCGATGCGCGGCTCCCGGGTCAGCCAGGGCGGGGCCGGAAGCCCCTTCGATCGGAGGAAATCCGGATTGAACAGCTTCGACGCGTAGCGGGCGCCCGAGTCGCACAGGATGGTCGCGACCGTGTGACCCGGACCGAGGTGCCGTGCGAGACGCATCGCGCCCGCGACGTTGACGCCGGAGGATCCGCCAAGCAGCAAGCCCTCGTGCTCGGCGAGGTCGAACACGATCTCCAGGGCTTCCCCGTCGTCGACCTGGCAGGCGAAATCGATCGGTGCGCCGACGAGGTTGGCCGTGATGCGGCCCTGGCCGATGCCCTCCGTGATCGACGAGCCGGAGGATTTCAGCTCTCCATGATCGTAGAAGTTGAACAGGGCCGAGCCCATGGGGTCGGCGATGCCGATCCTGACCTGGGGGTCGCGCGCCTTCAACGCCCGGCCGACGCCGGCCAGGGTTCCGCCGGTGCCGACCGCGCAGATGAACCCGTCCAGTCTGCCTCCCGTCTCGTCCCAGATCTCTGGGCCGGTGGTGCGTTCGTGGCCGCCGCGGTTGGCCACGTTGTCGAACTGATTGGCCCAGACGGCGCCGTTCATATCCTGCCGGGCCAGCTGCGCGGCCAGCCGCTCGGATACGTGCACGTAATTGCCCGGATCGCTGTAGGGCCGGGCCGGCACCTCCACGAGCTCGGTGCCGGACATGCGCAGCATGTCCTTCTTCTCCTGGCTCTGGGTGTCGGGGATCACGATCACGGTGCGATATCCGAGCGCGTTGGCCACCAATGCCAGGCCGATGCCGGTGTTGCCCGCCGTGCCCTCGACGATCGTGCCGCCGCTGCGCAGCAGGCCGCGGGCGACCGCGTCCTCGACGATGGCCAGTGCTGCCCTGTCCTTGACGGATCCGCCGGGATTCAGGAACTCCGCCTTTCCCAGGATGGTGCAGCCGGTGATCTCGGATGCCCGCTTCAACGTGATCAGCGGCGTGTGCCCGATGACATCGATGACGGATTGCATCCTGGAGGCTCCGCGCTGCGTATCGATGCCGTGATGTGGCCGGGCCAGAGCGGGAGCGATCGCGCCGACGAGGCCGGTTCCTATAGTCTAGGGCCTAGGGCGTGCGTCGATCAAGCGACGCGATGGCCGCTTCTCCCGGTGAACTCCGGCCGGACGCTGACGTTGCCAAGATCCGAGGCCGCGTGCGCGTGTGGTCATGCGGTCCATGTCCTCGGGCCTGTGCGTGTCTTAACCCGAGGTTCGTACCTTGGGTTGCTGCCCGAACCAACCTCCGCCAGACGACTTAAGCGACAGGAGACGTGGTGATGATCGTGATCGCGCTGCTCGCCGCCATCGCGCCGGTCCGCTTCACGGCCCCGATGCAACCCTGGGCAAGCCCGGGCGGACGCGTGAGCCTGTTGCGCCCCGCGGTCGCGCAACCGACCACCTTGGCGGCGCCGCTCGGCTCGCTGATGACACCCGGCTGGCGGCTGATCTGGGCCGGCGAGAAGACCACGCCCGGCCACGTGGTCGTCCGCCTCGCGCTGAAGGTGAGACCGCCGGCACCCGAGAAGTCCGCGACCGAGGTGTTCCAGGTCGGTGTGAGCCGAGATCCCGGGACCGTGCGGTCGTGTCTCACTTATGGTCTCGACGGCGGGTCGGGCCGGCGCCAGCCGGACCGTGTCATCAACGGTCTGCGCTACGCGGTCTGGACGAACGGCGACGCCGGCATGAGCCAGCGGATCGCCGCCACCGACCTGCGGACAATTGCAGCAGGGGCCTGCTATGCCGTTGTTCGTTTCAGCTATGCAGAGTCCGCCAGCGATGGCGACCCGTCGGTGACGCTGCCTAAGGCGCGCGGCGCGTCCGACCTCGATGCGACGCTGGCCAGCCTGACAATCGGCCGTGGTCGGCCGCTACGCCCGCCGGCGGTCAGACTGCCGCCGGGAGCCGTGGCGCGGTGACGGGGCAGACCCGGCCGCTTGGGAGCGTCTAATTCGAGGCCGGGCAGCAGCGCATTCCAGCCTACCCGAGCGCGTGGCTCCCCGAGCAGGACTCGAACCTGCGACCATTCGATTAACAGTCGAATGCTCTACCAACTGAGCTATCGGGGACCGTTTCCGTGTCGCCACGGCAGTGGCGGTCAATAGCCGGGATCGGGTGGTGTTGCCAAGTGCAAACTTCGGGTCGCCGCTACGCCACGTCGAGACATGACGTCTTGCCGATCCTGGCCCGATCCACTACACAGCGCACCTGTCGCCGTGACCGGGCGACCGTTTGCCGACTTGGCGGATGCTGAGGCCTCGTGGCGGAGTGGTTACGCAGAGGACTGCAAATCCTTGCACCCCGGTTCGATTCCGGGCGAGGCCTCCATTTGGGGCTGTCCCACTCTCTCAGCTGGAAGTCGGTGTGGATGCGCCGGATCGACCGGCCACGCAGACCGCACTGCGCAGTTCCATCACCACGGAAGCGAATTCGTCGGCCGAGATCACGGCCCAGGCGGGGCTGCCCGTAAGGCAGGCGATCCAGGCGGCCTCCCATGCCGATGCTGCGGTCGGCAGGGAGTGCGACTGCGGACGTCGGACGAAGGCGTCGAGCACGATCAGGGCGGCGCTCGTGTCGAAGAGATCGGCATCGTCGATCTGTCCCATGCTGTGGCCCGCCGGTGGCGAGGCTTCAGCATAACGGCCGCTCCCGACACGATCAAACGGGATTTCAGCCCGGCGTGCGGATCGACTATCTGCGGCGAGGCAGAGCCGCCGCGTCACCCCGGCGCGGGATCATCGTCACGGGGTGGGTGGATTGCGGCCGGAGGTCCGCGGCGCCGGCCCGGAGCTTATCGTAAGCGGCCCGCACGAGATCGGCGCCGTAGACCCGCTCGAGACGGCGGACCGTGAAGTGACCGCGCGCCAGGGTCTGGTAGTGGTCCATGAAGGCGGCATTGATTCCGGCGCCCGTCACGGCGCCGATCAGCGGAACCGCCTGGGCCACGACCTTTTGCGTCACCACCAAGCCGAAGCGCGACGCGATCTGCCCGAGCAGCCGCGCCAGGACGGGCGCGGCCTCGTCGGCGATGGTCCTGCCGATCATGTAGCGGGCCGCCTCGGTCACGGATTTGGCCAGCAGCGCCCGCACCGCGAAATAGCTGCTCTCGCCGAATTCGGCGTCTCGGCCGCTGCCCAGGGCGAAGACTTCGAGGCAGGCCAGCACCGCCTCGGGCTGCGCCAGATCCTCGCCCTTCTGGCGCGCGATATCGGCGACCGAGCGCATCATCAGCGTGGTGGAGAGCGGCAGCTCGAGCGGCAGCGTGGCGAGCCCGAAGGCACCGCCGACAGCGCCAGAGGCGGCGACAGCCACTAGGTGTAGCCTGTTGGATGCCGGTTGCGGATCGACGGGCAACGATTTCACGGCCGCCTTCAGCGCGTAGCGAAGGGCCGCGCCGGCGGCTTTGTTGGCCGTGGCAGCAACCCGACCGGGGACGAGCTCACCCGCGTAACCGATCTGCCGTCCTACCACCCCGGTCAGGTAGGATGCGAAACTCGAATGCTCGAGGGCCCGAAACGCATCGGCGAGTTCCGCCTTGTCCTCGGCGCTGAGCGCGGTCGGCCGGACCACGGACGGCACCGGCCCCGCCATCTGCTCGACCCGCGCCGTCTCCGCGCCCGGTCGGCGTTCCGATTCTTCGTTGTCGACCATGTCGCGCGGGCTCCTCGACCGGTTGGGGAACGTCGATGACGGGCAGGCTGGACGTTGCTTCTGCCGAGGGGAGACGCGCGAGGCAGCACGGCAGTTCGCCAACGGCTCTCGAAAAACCATGCCTGACCGGACCTCGGCCTTGCATCGGCGAGCGGCCTGACGCAGCCTCTGCCCCGTCGTGCGGGGGTCTGTGGTCCGGGCCGGGCGCGGCCCGATTTCGGAGGGAGACATGAGAAGACTGAAGCTTCTGCTGCTGGTCGCGGGCCTCGCGGCCTCGGCCGGCTCGCCCGCTGCGGCGCAAGCCGTGATGCTGCGATGCGGGCAGCAGTACCAGTCGGCCAAGGCGGCCGGCACGCTGAACGGCATGGGCTGGAGCCAGTTCCGGACCGAGTGCGCGGCCCGCCTCAAGGCCCAGCCTGCCGACGCCGCAGCCGCGGCACCCGTCCCCGCTGCGGCGCCGGCTGCCACCGCGACGCCGCCGTCGGCCGCGGGGGGATCGGTCTCGGCCCCGCCTCAGGCCGCGGTTCCAGAGAGCGCCGGACGGGCCGCCATGCTGGCGCGCCAGAAGCAATGCGGCGCCGAGTGGCGCGCCCAGAAGGCCACGCTGGTGGCGCAGACCCCCGGCCTCAAGTGGCCGAGCTATTGGAGCCAATGCAATACGCGGCTCAAGGCCGCCGGACGCTGAGGGTCCGCACGGCAAGGACTGCTCCATCCCGTCACCCTGTTGCACCGTCGAGCATTCCGCGTCCGAAGCAGCGCGTGCGTGGGGTGCCCTGACGCCGCTCGCGCGTCAAACCAGGTAGGCGTAGGCCGCGATGGCCGCGCCGACCGCCCCGAGGATCATCGAGCCGTGCCATGGCCATGTCCGGCCTTGCATGATGATCGCAATGGTCGCGATGGCGATCGAGACATGCAGGAGCGTGACGCCGACCGTCAGAACGTGATGGCGATGCTCGCGGTGATCGCCCTCCGCCACCAGTTCGTCGCTCTGGCGTCCGAGTTCGGTCGCCTTGGCCTTCGTCTCATCGCTCTGGGTCTGGTAGTCCCGCGCCTTCGCCTCGTAGGCCTCGGCACGTGACGGGTCCGACTGCTTGGCGATGTCGTAGAGGTTCTTCTTGATGCTCTGGGCCTGGAAGTAGGACCATTGATCGGTGGCCCGGTTCTGGACCAGCACCGATTCGCTCTTCTTCGAGATGGCGGCTCCGCTCTCGATCGTCTCCAGGCTGCCCACGGTCGCGGCCACGACGGCCAGCACCGCGATCGTCACCGACACTTTGATGATCAGCGGATTGCCCGTGTGGGCGGCGTGTTCCGCATGTTCACGGTGTTCCAGACTCTCGTTCGTCGCATCTTCCATGACGGGCTCCTGGCCGGCCTGCTCCGGTGGTGGTTCGGGCCGGCATTCGGATGTATCGCGAATTGCGGTGCTTCGCGATCCATCATGCGAGGGCATTGCTCGATCCCGAGGACCAGACGCGTGGACAGATCGCGCGGCGCTCCCCTATAAGCCGCGCGGAGGCGCGAAGTCCGCGGTCTCCCTGCTGGCCGAACGCGACCGGCGGCGGTGTTTCAGCAAAGGACGAGGCTCCATGCAGGGCGGAGTTGCGGCGACCGAGCAGGTGTTCTCGGCGCAGAGGCGCGCCATGGTGGACGGGCAGATCCGGACGTTCGACGTCACGGACCAGCGCGTCATCCGAGCCTTCGATCTGACGCGTCGCGAACTGTTCCTCCCGGAGAACCTTCGCGGACTCGCCTATTCCGACGCTCTGCTGTCGCTCAGGTCGCCCGATGACGCCAAGTTCGTGCGCGTGCTGCTCCAGCCCATGCATTTGGCCCGCATGCTCCAGGGTGCCGCTCCGGCGCCCGACGCGCACGTGCTGGTCGTGGCGGGCGAGACCGGTTATGCGGCAGCCCTGCTGCTCGAACTGGCCGGCAGCGTGGTGTCGCTCGAATGCGACGCCGGCCTGAGCGCCGCCGCGGCCGCCTATGCCGAGAGAGCAGGTGCCGGACGCCTGACGGCCGTGACCGGAGACCTCCCGGCCGGCTGTGTCGAGCAGGGACCCTATGACTTGATCCTCGTCCAGGGCGCCGTGGAGACCAATCTCGACGGGCTCTTCGGGCAGCTTAAGCCGGGGGGTCGCCTCGTCGCGGTCGAAACGTCGCTGCCCAACCTCGGGCGTCGGACCGGGCGGGTCATGCTCTACCAGCCCATCAACGGCGACGTCAGCGGCCGCGCTCTGTTCGACGCCACCGTGCCGGTCCTGCCGGCGTTCAGGTCGACGCCCGCCTTCGTGTTCTGAACGGCGGGCGAACTCCGGGGCCGTCGCGCACGGCCGAAACGTCCCGAGGTCGGGGATCGGCTCAGAATCAAGCCCTCGGCAGGGGTGTCGCATATTTGCGGCAGGTGTCCGAATAGTCCGGACTCGGCGATCCCCCGCCCTGCACGCCGTGGCGCGACCGGCTAGGATGGCGGTGTCGACGCATCCTGCGACTCTGCCAAGATGCGCTCGAAGCGTAGAAGAGGTGCGCTGCGATCGAGCGTGGCCTCTACGGGCGTCGAGGTCCATTGATGAGTCGTTGCAACGCCATGCTGATTGCCGCCGCGCCGCGTCCCCGGTTCGGTCTCCCTGCCAGGTCGGGCCTGCCATCGCGGGCCGTCATCGCGGTCTGCCTCGTCTTGCCGGCTTCATCCGTCGCGGTGCGGGCCGAAACTCTGTCCAATGCCCTGTCCAAGGCCTATTTCAACAATCCCAACCTGAACGCGCAGCGGGCCAGCACCCGGGCGGCGGACGAAAACATCCCCATCGCCAATTCCGGCTACATGCCGCATGTCACCGCGAGCGGCGACCTCGGGGCGGAATACGAGCAGTCCAGATCTCCCGTCGGTAGCACCGGGGCCGGGGGTGCAGGATCGTCGAGCCTGGGTGGTTCGAGCATCGGCACGACGGGGACGACGGGGACGACCGGCACGACCGGCACGACCGGATTTCCGGGGACGACTGGCACGACCGGGACCGGCTTTCCCGGTACGACAGGGACGTCCACCCTCGCCAGCGCCGTGGCTGCACCGTCAGGCTCGACCGGCACCACGGGGACGACCGGGACAACGGGACGGTCGACCGGCTCCGGTTTGACGTCTTCCGGCACCACCGTCCCGCGCGGTGCTGGCATCACGGTGTCGCAGACGCTCTTCGATGGCCTGCGCACCACCAACAATATCAAATCGGCGGAATCGAACGTTTTCGCCAGCCGCGAAAACCTGCGCAACGTCGAGCAGAGCGTCCTTCAGAGCGGCGCCCAGAACTACATGGACGTCTTGCGCGACACGGCGATCCTCGACCTGCGCAACAGCAACATCAAGGTGCTGGACGAACAGCTTCGGCAGACGCAGGACCGCTTCAAGGTCGGTGAGGTCACGCGCACCGACGTGGCCCAGGCCGAAGCCAGTCTCGCGGGCGCACGGGCCGACTACTTCGCAGCCCAGTCGCAGCTGCAGAACTCCATCGCCAGCTACAGGCAGGTCATCGGTGAGCAGCCGACGCGCCTCGAACCGGCCCGTCCGCTGGATCGGGGCATCCCCCCGTCGCTCGAGAATGCCATCGCGGTCTCGCAGGTCGAGCATCCGTCGGTCCAGGCGGCCTTGCACGCCGTGGATGTCTCCGAACTGCAGGTGAAGATCGCCGAGGGCGCGCTGTACCCCACGCTCAGCCTCAACGGCTCCGCGCAGCAGCGATATGATCTGAGCAATGTCGGCGGCTCGAGCGCCTTCGTGGGCTCCATCATCGGCTCCCTGTCGGTGCCGATCTACGAGGGCGGCGCCAGCTACGCGCAAATTCGCCAGGCGAAGGAGCAACTCGGCATCGCGGAGTTCCAGGCCGACGTGTCGCGCGACAATGTCCGCGCGGCCGTGATCTCGTCCTGGGGGCTCCTGGTCTCGTCCAAAGCCGCCGTGCAGGCCGACCAGGCCCAGGTCAACGCCGCCGGAATCGCGCTCAACGGCACGCGCGAGGAAGCGCGGGTCGGGCAGAGGACGACACTCGACGTGCTCAATGCCCAGCAGACGCTGCTGAACGCCCGCGTCCAGTTGGTCGGCGCGCAACGCGACCGTGTGGTGGCCACCTACGCGATTCTCGCGTCCTGTGGACGCCTGTCGGCCTCCTTGCTGAGGCTGCAGCTCCAGCCCTACAACCCGGCCGTCCATTTCGATCAGGTCAAGGACAAGTGGTTCGGATTGCGCACCCCGGACGGACGCTGAACGATGCTGCGACCGGATCTCTCCAGCGCCGATCGGAACCAAGCGCCTGCGTGTGACGGCAGAACCGATGGATCGCACCGGCGCGTTCCGGACCCGTCCCGCCTCTTCGTCCACGGAACTCCGCCTGAGACGGCTTGTTTGCAACCACTGCCCGATCTATCCCTTGAGGGCAGGTTGATGCCGGCGTCCCAGCGATGCGGGGATGGGGTTCGCGTCAGCCAGCTTGTTCGTACCGCGTAAGGAAGTCTACAGGCCATGACCGCTGCTAGCGCCTACTTGCCACAATCGCCTGAAACGGCGTCGTCCGAAGGGCGGCCCCAGGAACCCTCGATGGAGGATATCCTGGCGTCGATCCGGCGCATCATTGCCGACGATCAGAGTCAGGGTGGAAAGTCGGGGCACGGCAGCGGCGCGCGCCGACCGCAACTCGACGCGGCGCTGCCGTCGACCGTCGGGAGCGACCACATGGCGGCGAGCGCAGCTACGCCTTACGAGGACGTGCTCGATCTCGCGCGGCTGACGCATCCACCCGAAGGCGGAGCGCAGCAGCAGTTGGCGGAGCCGGCGCAGGTGCATCCGACCGCCGCAATGATCGACGATCAGGAAGAGTCTCAGGACTCCGCCGCGGATCTGATGGCGCAGATCGAAGACGCCCCGCAGAGCCATGGACAGTTCGCGGAAGCGGCCGGGTCCTCGTTGCAGGCTCGCCTGTCCGACGCGGCATCTCACGCGAGCTCGGCCAACGCCGACCTCGAGCGGCACGACGGCCTTGCGATCGCGGAGGACGACGGGCTCCTTGCGGCGCCTCTGGGCGCCTCGGTTCTGTCCGCCTTCGAAACCCTCGCGGCCACGGTGGTTCTCGAAAACACGCCGATGCTCGAGCGTGTCATGCGGGATCTCCTTCGGCCGATGCTGAAGACGTGGCTCGACGACAATCTGCCGGCGTTGGTGGAACGGCTGGTGCGCAGCGAGATCGAACGAGTCGCTCGCGGTGGTCGAAGCTGACGGCGCATCGGAGGCAGGCTGCTTCAAGGGCTCCTCGGGCCATCAAACGATCGGGTCCGAAGGGCCGTCGGCGATCGAAGGGGCACTTCGATGCTTGCCTCTCTTGACAGATGCCGGCGCAGAGCAATGCGCAGCATTCGTTTCGAAGCACGGGATGCGGCGCCCTCGTTTTTCGCGACGGCGCCTGCAGCGCCTCCTCACAACGAGAAGCTTTTTTGACCTTCGTCCGATTGCCCCGTTGTTCCAAGGGAGGAGCGCCTCGGACTCGCGATCCAGTCGGGCCACACGTCGCCTTGCGAAGATACGATGTAACCCTCCGCACAACAACGGACGCGACCTTGCGGTGCAGCAAGGATCTCTTGTGTGCTCCGCGAGGCGGTCGTGCGCTCACCAAGTCTTGCCGGCGAGGCACCGCAGCTCGGTTCACTATAGAACGATAAAGATCCTGCGTTGCTCTCGGGCATCGATCTCCGAATCGATCGTGGCTTTCACGCAACAACCCTGGATCATCCCCACTCGGCCCAAATGGTGAAGCGTAGGCGCCGCTATTCAGCCATAAAGCGACCGCTAACCTCCCCCAGCTTAGTTGGCGCCCAGTGACGGGTGACATGAACGGGAGATGACTGTCGTGCTTCGATGGTCGTCGCTGATCGACAGGGCGGATGGACATGGGAGCATTCAGTACGAGTGGCCGGCCGACCGTCATGGTAGCCGCGCGTGCGCGCATGCCGGCCGGATTTTGCTCGGTTCATGCGTCTCGGTCCCGCCCTTGAGTTTCCGAACCATGTCGATAGCAAGATTTGTAGCGTCGGTCTCGATGCTGGGCTCGGCACTGTTCGGGTCAGTACCTGCTCGGGCTTTCGACGGCACCGATGCGCCGGCCGACGACAAGCCCGCCTTGTCGATGTTCAAGAACCCGTCTCAGGCATTTCGTCAGGGCATGGACGGCTATCGCTCGGGAAACCTGAAGTCCTCCATCGAGGCCTTCGAATATGCGGCAGCCAACGGCAACCCGCTGGCGCGCTGGAAGCTCGGCCGCATGTACGCGTCCGGCGACGGCGTGCCCCGGGACGATTACAAGGCATTCCGCTACTTTTCGCAGATCGTGCAGAACTACGACGAGGCGGACGGCGATCGTCGCGACATTTCGGTCGTCTCGAACGCCTTCGTGGCGATCGGCGTCTACAGCCTCAACGGCATAGCCAGGACCGACGTCAGGCCGGATGCCGAGCGGGCCCTCGAGATGTTTCAATATGCAGCGCTGAATTTCGGCAATGCCGACGCGCAGTATAATCTCGCCCGGCTCTATCTCGACGGTGCGGAAGGCGTTGTGGTCAAGGATTCGCGCCAAGCTGTCCGCTGGCTCGCCTTGGCGGCCGACAAGGGCCATCTTCCGGCCGAGGCGCTGCTCGGCCACATGCTGTTCAATGGATTCGATGGGCTGCCCCAGCAACACGCCAAGGGGTTGATGTGGCTCACTATGGCCCGTGACGCGGCCGTGCTGAGCAAGGATCCCAAGGACGGCTGGATCCTGGAACTCTACGCCAAGGCCGTGGCTTCGGCCTCCGACAGCGATCGCCAAGTGGCTTCGCTCTACCTCGACGAGCACCATAGGCGAAACTAGACGGCATCCGTCGTGCGGATCATGCGAGATCGATCCTGACCGGCACGTGATCCGACGGCTTGTCGTCACCCCGGACGCCCTTGTCGATCGTGGCCGATCGCAAGCGGTCGGCGGCACGCGGCGACAGCAGCAGGTGGTCGATCCTGATTCCCTTGTTGCGCTGCCAGGCGCCCGCTTGGTAATCCCAGAAGCTGTAGAGGCCGGCTGCGTCGGTGGTGGCCCTGATCGCGTCGGTCAGACCGAGGTTCAAGAGCGTGCGGAATCGGCGGCGCGTCTCCGGCAGGAAGAGCGCGTCGCCCGTCCAGGCAGCCGCATCGTAGACGTCACGCGGTTCCGGAATGACGTTGAAGTCCCCGGCCAGCACGACGGCCTCCTCGGCCGCCACGAGCTCCGCGGCCCGCTGCGTCAGGCGGTCCATGAAGCCGAGCTTGTAGGGGTACTTGTCGGTATCGGGCGGGTTCCCGTTTGGCAGGTAGATGCTGGCCACACGCACCGGGCCGCCATCGTCCTGCACCACGGCCTCGGCGTAGCGGGCCTGGATGTCAGCCTCGTCGCCCGGCAGGCCTGAACCGGTCGCCGCCATCGGCTTGCGGCTCAGGATCGCCACGCCGTTGAAGCCCTTCTGGCCGTGAACGATGCAACGATAGCCGGCAGCCTCCACCTCCATGCGTGGAAACGCCTCGTCGACGCATTTCAATTCCTGAAGGCACAGGACGTCGGGCTCGACGCTCCGGAGATAGGCGAGAAGGTGCGGGAGCCTCTGACGAATCGAGTTCACGTTCCAGGTGGCGATTCGCATGAGGCTGTCCTGTGGCGCCAAGTGCATGTCAGCCGGTCGAGACGAGCGGGCTCGAGACTAAGCAGGTTCTTGCGAACCTGCTTACACCTAGAATGTTCAGCGGACCCGCATCAGCCCCAACGGCGATGCGCCCACATCCATTGATCCGGCCAGACCCGAACAAAATCCCCGAAGATAGCTTGCAGGCGTGCCGTCACGGCGACGATGTCGGCCTTGCGATCCCCGGTCTCCGGCATCGTGACCAGCGTATAGCTCTGCACGAAGCGGACGCCCGGCAGGCGCCGCATGCAACTGACGAGGATGGGCGAACCTACGCTCGTGGCCAGAAGGGCCGGAAACGTCGTCGACGGCGCCGGCCTCCCGAGGAATGGCACCGCGACGCCCCCGTAATCGCGTAGATCGGTGAGCAGCCCGACGGTACCGCCGTCGCGGATCACCCGCAGGAACTGCCGTGCCACGCCGTGGTCCTTGGGCACGAGGCCGCCCGAGTAGAGGAAACTCCTGAGATCGTAGACGTCCTGGTCCACCCTGGGGTTCTTGATCTTCTGGTAGATGCTCCAGGGGTGCAGCCCGCTTCGGGTCGCGGCCGCGATGGTCAATTCCCAATTGGCCAGATGGGCCGCGCAGGCCACCTTGCCGCCGGGCCAAGCCCGCCAGACGTCGAAGGCCTCCTGGTCCTCGAAGGTGATCCGGTCACTGGCCGCGATCTCTCGCAGGAAAAAAGCTTCGGCGAAGTTGCGGCCGAGGTTTTCCCACATGCCGCGTGCGACGGACTCGCGTTCGGCGTCGGTCATGGCCGGGAACGCCAGGGCCAAATGGCCGAGTGCGCGGCCATGGCGCTTCGAGAACGGTGCGACGCGGCGCCAGAGCGCACCGGAGACCGCGGAGGCGCGCTCCAGGCCGAGCTGTCGAAACAGGCCGCCTGCAGCCCGGAACAGGAGATGCTCCAGGCGGTATCGGACAGAACGCCAGTGAAAACGCATGGAAGCCTGACGTGAGCGCCACGACGGGCCACGCCCGAGACGTGGTCTGATGGACGATCAACTTCCCGGCCGTCAACCCTCCCTGCGCCGGCACCTGTCAGGGGCGGCCTCGGTTCGCGTCGCGCCGGCCCGGGTTCACCCGCCGCCGGACCGGGCGCCGCGGTCCTGGTCCGCCGCCGGCATGAGGCCCTGCCGCATGGCGAAGCGCCGCAACGGCCCGATGCTCCCCAAGGCGAGAAGCCCGATCCCGCGCACCAGATCCGTCGGCAGGCTGTCGTCCATCAGGGCCCGGTTCAGCCGGTCCACGCCGAAGCTCCTCGCTGCGATGTCGTTCTGCCGGACGGCGGCATAGCGGTCGAGCACCGAGGCGCTGCCGAGATCCTGGCCGGCCCGCTTGGCGTCGGACAGGATGTCGGCCAGTGCGGCGGCGTCCCGCAGGCTGAGGTTCAGGCCCTGCGCGCCGATCGGCGCCATGGCATGGGCGGCTTCGCCGGCCAGGGCGATCCGCCGGCCCGTGATCCTGTCGGCCTTGAGCCTGCCGATCGGGAAGCGTCCCACCACACCCGCGACCGCGATTCGCCCGAGCAGCATCCGGCTCTGCCGCTCGATCTCGCGCGCCAAGCGCTGCGGCGTGAAGGCGGCCCGCCGCTCGGCTTCCTTCGGCCCCATCACCCAGACGAGGCTCGACCGGTGAGGCGCTCCGGGCATGCCCGGCAGCGGGACCAGGGTGAACGGGCCTTCGCGGGTGTGGAATTCCGTCGAGACGCCGCGGTGCGGGCGGTCATGGCTCAGCGTCGTGGTCAGCGCCTCCTGCGGATAGAGCGTCTCGCGGGCCCCCAACCCTGCAGCGGTTCGGGCCGAGGACCGCCTGCCGTCCGTGGCGACCAGGACGGAACCTTCGACCGACAAGCCTTCGGGTCCATGTGCCGACACGGCGTCGGTCCCGAAGGCGAAGGATTCGGCGCGCCCCGGCAGCAGGGTCAGCCCGCGGACCTGTCGTGCCGCCTCTGCCAGCCCCTCGACCAGCAGATGGTTCTCGATGTTGTGGCCGAAGCAGTCGCGGCCGATCTCCGTCGCCTCGAAGGCCACCGGCGGTCCCCGGAACAGCGACCCGGTGTCGTCGACGAGCCGCATGACCCTCAGCGGCTCGGCCAGGGCCTGCAATTGCGGCCAGACGCCCAGCCGTGCCAAGAAGCGTACCGAACCCGCCAGCAATGCCACGGTCCGGCCTGCCGGGCGCGTGTCGATCCGGCCCACGAGGACGACTTTGAGACCTGCCCGGGCAAGAGCGATGCCGAGCGCCAGGCCGACCGCGCCGGCCCCGACCATAACGGCATCGCCCGACACCACGGCGGGTGGCGTGCGTACGGGTGCGGCAATCGGGGCGGCGAGGTCGCGTGTTGCATCGGTCATGCTGGACCCATCCCGGGGCGGCACCGGCAGAAACTTCAACGCTGCCGCAGTCGTGATCCCACATAGAGGGCGACCCCCGGAGGGGGCAACCCGCGCGGTGACGCGGGGGTGGTGCGGCGACGACGCGGGATCACGCAGATAATGCAAGCGCTCGACATGGCCTGGATCGCAACGCCCTCGGGGTGGCTGGCGCTTGCCACGCTGACCGCGATGGAAATCGTTCTCGGCATCGACAACATGATCTTCGTGTCGCTGATCGGCTCGAAGCTGCCGGCCGCCCAGGCCCGCTTCGCACGGATCCTCGGCCTCAGCCTGGCCTTCGGGTTCCGCGTGGCGAGCCTCGGCGCCCTGACCTGGCTGATCGCGCTGACGCGTCCCGTGCTGACGGTGCTGGGCCATCCCCTGTCCTGGCGCGACATGGTTCTGGTCGCGGCGGGCCTCTTCCTCATCGTCCAGGCCACGCTGGAGATCCACGGTGAGATCGAGAAGCCCGACGGGGGAGAGGAGGCGGGGCCGAAGCCCCGGGCGCTCGGCCTCGTGGTGCTCAACATCGCCGCTATGGACCTCGTTTTTTCCTTCGACTCCATCCTGACCGCGATCGGGATCGCGCGTGACCTCGTCATCATGGTGATCGCCATATGCCTCTCCATGATGGTGATGTTCGCGGCCGCAACGGCAGTAGCCCGCTTCATCCATGCCCACCCGACCAGCAAGGTGCTGGCTCTGTGCTTCCTGGTGTTGATAGGCCTGTCACTCGTGGGCGAGGGATCGGGATTCGAATATCCGCGCGGTTACCTGTATTTCGCCATGGTGTTTTCGGCAGGCGTCGAGGTTCTGAACATCTGGGCCAAGCGCAACCGGCGGCGGCGCGACCCCGCCCGCGATGTCGGGGTCCGCGGCGTCACGCTTGATGCCGCGGCCCCGAATCCGTTAGACTCCCCTTCGACAAGGCGTTGAGGCCGCTCGCAGCGGTAAGCCGCCGACCGTCCCGGAGGGTCGCAGTGGATCACAAGGTTGCGTTCGGCCCGACGAGGGCGACGAACCTCGATCCATCCAGGGCGGAGTGCGGTCGCGGCGTCTATGCCGCGCTCGACCTCGGCACCAACAATTGTCGCCTGCTGATCGCTCGACCAGCGGAGGGCGGCTTGCGGGTGGTCGACAGCTTCTCCCGCATCGTACGGCTCGGCGAGAACCTGTCCGGCACGGGTCGCCTCGGGGAAGGCGCCATCGCCCGCACCCTCACGGCACTTTCGGTGTGCCGAGACAAGATCGTGGGGCGTGGCGTGACCCGGTCACGCCTGATCGCCACCGAAGCCTGCCGGGCCGCCAGCAACGGCCCGGAGTTTCTGACCTGCGTGCGGCAACGAACCGGGCTCGATGTCGAGATCGTGGATCGCGGTACCGAGGCCAGCCTCGCGGCCGAGGGCTGCGCGGCGCTGGCCGATGATCTGGCCGAAGGCATCGTGCTGTTCGACATCGGAGGCGGCTCGTCCGAGATCGTTTGGCTCGACCGTGACCGGTCGGCCGACGGCTCCGGCAGTGTGAAAGACCGGATCCGCGCCTGGACGTCGCTGCCGCTCGGCGTCGTGTCGCTGGCCGATCGCTTCGGCGGGCACACCGTTACGGCGGCCAGCTTCGCCGCCATGGTGGCCTATGTCGAGGAAGCGCTGGCGCCTTTCGCCGCCGAGGTGAGGCAGCAGGCGCGTTGCGGGCGTTTTCACCTGCTCGGCACGTCCGGTACCGTCACCACCGTGGCGGGGGTGTTCCTCGGCCTCCCGCGCTACGATCGGCGCCGAATCGACGGGCTGTGGATGTCGCGCACCGAGGTCGATGCTGGCGTTGCGCGCGTTCGCGCCATGCCGTTCGCCGACCGTGTCGCCCACGGCTGCATCGGCCCGGACCGGGCCGATCTCGTGCTCGGCGGCTGCGCCATCCTGGAAGCGCTCCGCCGCGTGTTCCCGAGCGATCGGCTGCGGATCGCCGACCGGGGTTTGCGGGAAGGCATCCTGATCCAGTTGATGCGCCGAGACGGTGTGTGGCCAGCGGGACCGCAACGGGCCTCGGCGGCCCTTGAAGGGACGAGTCCATGACCACCGACAAGGCCGTATCCGGCCGCGAGGGCGGACGGTCGCTCAAGACGAGGGTCAAGACGGCACGAAAGCGGTCGATGTCGTCGGCCCTGTGGCTCGGCCGCCAGTTGAACGACCCCTATGTGGCGCGCGCCAGGACGGAAGGCTACAGGTCGCGGGCTGCCTTCAAGCTCCTCGAGATCGACGAGCAGTACAAGATGCTGCGGCCGGGCCAGCGCATCGTCGACCTCGGCGCCGCCCCGGGCGGCTGGTCCCAGGTGGCGGCCCAGCGGATCGGCGCCACCGCAGGACCGGGCAAGGTGGTGGCGATCGATCTCCTCGCCATGGAGGCGGTGCCCGGGGTCGAGTTCGCCGTCATGGATTTCAACGATGCGACCGCGGTGCCGCGCATCGCCGCCATGATGGGGGGCCGCGCCGACGGCGTGCTGTCCGACATGGCCGCCAATGCGACGGGCCACAAGAGGACCGACCACCTGCGCATCATGGGTCTGGTGGAACTGGCCTTCGAGTTCACCCGCGGCATCCTGGCGCCGCGCGGCTTCTTCCTGGCCAAGGTCCTCCAGGGTGGCACCGAGGGCGATCTCCTGGCCTCATTGAAGCGGGATTTCAGCGCGGTCCGACACGTCAAGCCCAAGGCGAGCCGCGCCGATTCGTCGGAGCTCTACGTCCTGGCGACAGGCTTCCGAGGCACCCCGCTGCCTGCGCCGGACGGGACCAGATCGGCCGGCGAGACCGGATCGGCGGACGGCGCCAGCGTGGCCGGCTGATCCCCAAGACCGCCGCTCGGCGCTACGGCGGCGGCGGCGTTGCGCCTGCTCGCACCACGCAGGAGGTCGCCTGCATCCACCGGCAGCCGCACGAACACGAGGCTCGCCGACGCGGACAGCACCGCGACCGCGAAGAAAGCGGCGCTGAAGTCCCGCGTCGCGAGCAGCGCGTCGCCGTGCCACCATTGCGACAGCTCGATCGCGCCTGCGCCGGCCGCGATGCCGGTCGACAGCGACAGTTGCTGCGCCACGGAAGCGAAGCTCGTGGCCCGGCTCATGGCGGGAGCATCGATATCCGCATAGGCGAGGGCATTGATGCTGGTGAACTGCAGCGACCGCAGGAAGCCGCCCCCGAGCAGCGCCGCCCAGAGCAAAAGTTCCGGCGTGGAGGGCGTGAACAGGCCGTAAGCCACCATGAAAACGCTGCTCAGCACGGCATTCCACACCAGCACGCGCTTGAAGCCGAACCGGCGCAGGATTGGTCCGGCAGTGGTCTTCATGAGCATGGCGCCGGCCGCGGCCGCGAAGGTCAGGCAACCCGATTGGAACGGATTCAGGCCGAAGCCGAGTTGTAACAGCAGCGGCAGAAGGAACGGCAGCGCGCCGATCCCCATGCGGAACGTGAAGCCGCCGGTGACGCTGGCCCTGAAGGTCGGGATCCTAAGGAGGCCGAGGTCGATGATGGGGAAGCGGACGCGCCGGGCATGGGCCACATAGGCCGCGACCAGGAGCGCGCCGCCTAGGATGAGCCCGGCCGTGATCTGGGCCGGCACGACGCTACGCCCCGCGACCGTGAGTCCGAACGACAGGCAGGACAAGCCGGTCCCGGACAGGATGAAGCCCTTGACGTCCAGCGGCCACACCACCTTTTCCCGGATGTCGGGAATGAACAATGTCGCCAGCACCACGCCCAGGATGCCGACCGGAACGTTGATCCAGAAAATCCAGCGCCATTCGAAATAGGTCGTGATGAAGCCTCCGAGCGGCGGGCCCAGGATGGGGCCGAGCAGGGCCGGCACCGTGAGATAGGCCAGCGCCGTGACGAGTTCCTCGCGCGGCACCGAGCGCAGCAGCACGAGGCGGCCGACCGGCACCATCATGGCACCGCCGAGGCCCTGCACGGCGCGCGATGCGATGAAGGCGGGCAGGGAGGTCGACAGGCCGCACAGGATCGACCCCAGCACGAAGATGACGATGGCGCCCCGGAAGATCGGACGTGCCCCGAATCGATCGGCCGCCCATCCGCTGGCCGGAATGAAGACCGCGAGGCTCAAGAGGTACGAGGTGAGCGCCAGCTTCAGCGTGATGGGATCCTGGTGCAGATCCTGGGCGATGGCCGGCAGGGATGTCGCGATCACCGTCGAGTCCATGTTCTCCATGAACAGCGCGCAGGCGACGACGAGGGGCACCAGCATGTGACGGGGCAAGGCGGGACGGGCACCTTCCGTTGCGGGACGAACGCGGCGGGCGCATCGCACGGTCGCGACTTATGTCGCGTGTGAGGCTTTTCCTGGGCTCGCCCGATCACGACAGCTCGAGAGCCACCCGGCCCATCGCTCGGGCGTTCGAGCCGCCTTCCCACCCGGTCGCCGCCATGATACTCCCCGGCGTCAACCCGAACGACGCCAACGCGGCGACGCCCGGCACACCAGATCGGGCCATCTTGTCCTTCGCGACACGCTGGATCCCGACGGAGTTGGCCATGAACATCGTCCGCCCGACTTTCACGGAGGCCCTGACCTTCGACGACGTGCTGTTGAAGCCGGCCCATTCCCGCGTGATGCCCGGGCAGGTCGACGTGAAGACTCGCCTCACGCGCGCCATCGACCTCAACATCCCGCTGATCTCGTCGGCCATGGATACCGTGACCGAAGCGCGGCTCGCCATCGCGATGGCCCAGGCGGGCGGCATCGGTGTCATCCATCGCAACTTCGAGCCCGAGGCGCAGGCCGAGGAGGTTCGCAAGGTCAAACGTTTCGAGAGCGGCATGGTGATCGACCCGATCACCATCAACCCGGATGCCACGCTGGCCCAGGCGCTGGACCTGATGCGGCGCCACAACATTTCCGGCATCCCGGTCGTCGAGAAAGGGCCGGCCGGCATCCCGGCCAGGATCGTCGGCATTCTCACGAACCGAGACGTGCGCTTCGCCGACGATCCGAGCCAACCGGTCACGGATCTTATGACCAAGAAGGTCGTCACGGTCCGGGAAGGAATGCCACCCGAGGAGGCCCGTCGGCTCCTGCACCAGCACCGGATCGAGAAGCTGGTGGTGGTCGACGACGACAATCGCTGCGTCGGGCTGCTCACCGTCAAGGACATGGAGAAGGCCACGCTCCACCCGCTGGCCTGCAAGGATCCCGAAGGACGTCTCCGCGTCGCGGCTGCGTCCAGCGTGGGGCCGAAGGGTTTCGCCCGGTCGGCGCTCCTGATCGAGGCGGGGGTCGACTGCGTCGTCGTCGACACCGCCCATGGTCATTCCCAGCTGGTGCTGGACCAGGTCGGCCAGTTGAAACGTCTGTCCAACAAGGTCGCGATCATCGCGGGCAACGTGGCGACCCGCGACGGCGCCAAGGCACTGATCGACGCCGGCGCCGACGCCATCAAGATCGGCATCGGGCCGGGCTCGATCTGCACCACCCGCATCGTGGCGGGGGTCGGTGTGCCCCAGCTCACCGCCATCATGGATGCCGCGGAGGCGGCGCGCCAGCAGAACACGCCCGTGATCGCGGACGGTGGCATCAAGTTCTCGGGCGACGTCGCCAAGGCCGTGGCGGCGGGTGCCGATTCCGTGATGATCGGCTCGCTCTTCGCCGGCACCGACGAGAGCCCCGGCGAGGTCTATCTCTATCAGGGGCGTTCGTTCAAAGCCTATCGCGGCATGGGGTCGGTCGGCGCCATGGCCCGGGGTTCGGCGGATCGCTATTTCCAGGCCGAGATCAAGAACGAACTGAAGCTCGTCCCCGAAGGTATCGAGGGGCAGGTGCCCTACCGCGGTCCGGTGGGCGCGATCCTGCACCAACTGACCGGCGGACTTCGGGCCGCCATGGGCTACACCGGCGCCGAGTCGATCAAGGCTTTCCAGACCAGGGCGGAATTCGTCCGCATCACCAATGCCGGGCTGCGCGAGAGCCACGTCCACGACGTCGCGATCACGCGCGAAAGCCCCAATTATCCTGGTGTCGCCTGAGCGCCGCGAGGCACATGATGGCTCGACAGCAGGGGACGCTGGCCGTTGCCGCATCGTGGAAAAGGGCGGCCTAAGGGCCGCCCTGTCCGTTAACCTCGACGCGCCCGACGGTTCGGGCGGATCGCCGATGGGTGATTACATGTGGTTCTCGAGCGAAGTCTTCGCGTCTGCCCTGTGGCGCGGCGGTGCCGGCAGGTCGGGCGGTGGCGGGGGAGCGGCGGCTGCGCAGGCCGCGAGCGAGAGGGCCAGAAGCGCGAGGGCCGCCTGGCGAACGATACGAGTCATCGAGTGATCCTTGTTACACAATCCTGGGGCGCGCTCGTCGAACGTCGCGCGTCCTTTTCTCTTCTTATTCCAGGCTCAATTGTGGCAAAATCTGCATGAACTCCGGTGCCCGCCTTTCCGCCGCTATTGAGATTCTCGATGTGATCGAAATGCAACGCCGGCCGGCCGCCGAGGCCCTGAAAGACTGGGGGACGAACCACCGCTATGCGGGATCCAAGGATCGCGCCGCCGTCGGCAGTCTGGTTTATGATTCGCTTCGGGTGAAGTCATCGGCCGCCCATGTGATGGGGGCAGACTCGTCCCGCGCGGTCCTGCTGGGAACGCTGCGGGAGCTGCGCGGCCAGGCACCGGAAGCGATTGCGGCGCTGTGCACAGGCGAGGGCTACGGGCCGGCGCCCCTCACCGACGACGAGCGGCATCACCTTGAGACCGGGACGCTCGACGGGGCCGCCGACTACGTGCGCGGCGACTATCCGGAATGGCTCGCGCCCGCCTTCGCGGCGGCGTTCGGGGCCGAGGCCGCCGAGGAAGGTCGGGCGCTGGCCCGTCGTGCGCCCGTCGACCTGCGGGTCAACGGGATCAAGGTCGAGCGAGACAGGGCGTTGCGGTCGCTGGAGCATCTCTCCCCGGTGGTCACGCCGCATGCCTCGGCCGGACTCAGGATCGCGATCGGCGAGGACGGGCGGGCGCCGGCGCTCGCGGCCGAGCCGGCCTATGTGAAGGGCTTCATCGAGGTGCAGGACGAGGGCTCGCAGATCGCGGCTCTGCTCAGCGGCGCCAAGCCCGGCCACCAGGTGCTCGATCTCTGCGCCGGGAGCGGCGGCAAGACCCTGGCGCTGGCCGCCATGATGGAGAACAAGGGCCAGATCTTCGCGACCGACCTCGATGGTCGGCGCCTGATGCCGATCTATGACCGTCTCGCGCGGGCAGGCGTCCGCAACGTCCAGGTACGGGCACCGAAGGGGCGCCGTATCGAGATCGACGATCTCGCCGGACGGTTCGACATCGTCTTCGTCGACGCGCCCTGCACGGGCACCGGCACGTGGCGCCGCAATCCGGACGCCAAATGGCGGCTTCGGCCTGGGGCGTTGCAGGAGCGCATCAAGACCCAGGACGAGATCCTGGTCGAGGCGGTCCGCGCATTGAAGCCCGGCGGGAGGCTCGTCTACGCGACCTGCTCGGTGCTGCGCGAGGAGAACGAGGATCGGCTCAAGGCGCTGATCGAGACGCATCCGGGCCTGTTGCCGCTCGATGCGGGTCACATGGCGCGCGAGGCGGGCATGCCCGAACTCGCGGCCTGCGCGTCTCCCCACGGCCCCGGTCTGCGCCTGTCGCCGCTACGCTCGGAGACGGACGGCTTCGGCATCGCGGTGGTGGTGAAAAGCTGACGTCGTCAGCCGCTGGGCCGTCCGCCTCGTCTCGTGCCGGAGCGCGATGCGGTGGAACGAGCCTGCGACCGGACCCAGAGTGCCAGCTGCGTATTGGCCACGTCATCGACTACTGATAAGGTCGATGCCGTGAGAACGTGGGCCTTACCGTTTCTGCTTCTGCTCGCGGGCACGGTCTCGGACCGGGCGCAAACACCGCAGCCGCTCAGCCGTGATGCAGCCCTCCTCAACGCTTTTGAAATCATGTGCAATCTCGATTTGCCCGATTTCGATCACATCGAAGCGCATGCGACCGCGATGCGGATGAAGTTGCAGAGCAGTTCCAGCGAGCCCTCAGCAGGTAACACGTTCACACGCAGCAAGAATTGGGTCGGCGGCCTGACCAGCGGGCCTTTCTTTCTCTTCGACGACGAGATGAGCGGCTCGAAAGGGGTGTCCACCGCCTGCGCGGTTGGCGGTCCCGCACCGGACGTAAACGCCTTTCGAATCGAGAGTGAGACAGCGCTCAAGCTGTCCTCGGAGCCTGAACCCGAGTTCGGCGCGGACGGCTCGCGCTCGTTCGTCTGGACGGGAGCGGAGGGGCCGGGAACGACCTTGATCATCCGTGATTTGACGCCAAGCGGGCGTCCCGGGGTCATGATCAAACTTCTTTTGATGAAGCCGCGCGCGTAGCTCTCGACCGATCTGATCGAAAGGGCTTATGCGGCCCTCTCCTCGCCGGGGAACAGCGACAGCAGTCCTGCCTCGGAAGCGGGGCATAGGCCGCGCTCGGTGATCAGGCCGGTGACGAGACGGGCCGGTGTCACGTCGAAGGCGTAGTTGCAGGCCGGACTGCCGCGCGGCGTGACCCTGACCGTCTCGATCGTGCCCGACGCCGTCTCGCCGCTGATGAACATGACCTCGTCGGCCGAGCGTTCCTCGATCGGGATCTCGCGTAGGCCGTCGTTGATGCGCCAATCGATGGTCGAGGACGGCAGGGCCACGTAGAACGGCACGCGATTGTCGTGGGCCGCCAAAGCCTTGAGATAGGTTCCGATCTTGTTGCAGACGTCGCCGGTCCGCGTGGTCCGGTCGGTGCCGACGATGCAGAGGTCGACCTTGCCGTGCTGCATCAGGTGACCGCCGACGTTGTCCACCACCACCGTGTGGGGCACGCCTTCCCCGAGCAGTTCGTAAGCCGTGAGGCTGGCGCCCTGGTTGCGCGGCCGCGTCTCGTCGACCCAGACATGAACCGGAACACCAGCCCGATGGGCCTTGTAGACGGGCGCCAAAGCTGTGCCCCAATCCACCGCGGCGAGCCAACCCGCGTTGCAATGCGTCAAGACCTGCACGGGCCGCGAGCGCCCCTTGCGATCCCAACGGTCCCGAATGAGGGCCGCCCCATGCCGGCCGAGGTCCGCACAGGTCTCGACGTCCTCCTCGGCCACGCGCGCCGCCTCAGCATAAGCGGCATTGCGGCGTTCGGCGGGTCTCAGCGCCGCCAGCCGCGACCGCATGCGGTCGAGCGCCCAGCGCAGGTTGACGGCCGTCGGCCGGGCCACGAGAAGCCCGTCATAGGCGCGTCCGAGATTGCCGTCCGATGCGTCCGCGCCCATCGCGAGCGCCATGCCGTATGCGCCGGCCGCGCCGATCAGCGGTGCGCCCCGCACCGTCATGTCGGCGATGGCGTCGGCGGCGTCCCGATCGCTGCGCAACGTCCTCACCGCGAAACGATGCGGCAGCAGGCGCTGGTCGATCACCCCGACGCTGGTGCCGTCCCGTTCGAGCCAGATCGTCCGGAAATCGCGACCGTCGATACGCATGCCGGCCTCCTTGCTTTGGCGTGGTGGGAGCCCATCCTAACGCAGGCATGCCCGGCGGAAAACCTCCGCTTGGTTCCGAACGAGGAGTCGACCGTGTTGAAGACAATCCTGCTGACCTCGGCTGCGCTGATGTTTGCCGTGCCGGGAGCGCTGGCCGAGACGCCGAGCCGCATCCGCGGCACCGTGACGTCGCTCGACGGCAGCGCGCTCCACGTCATGGCAAGCGGCGGCCAGGACGTCGTCGTCACGCTGTCGCCGAACTACAGCGTCACCGCGGTGGTGCCGGCCAAGCTCAGCGAGGTGCAGCCCGGCAGCTTCATCGGCACGGCCGCCGAAACGCAGCCGGACGGCACGCTGGTGGCCAAGGAAGTACACGTCTTCCCCGAGAGCATGCGCGGGTCCGGTGAAGGCCATCGCGGGTTCGACCTCGGCCCGAAGAGCACCATGACCAACGGCACGGTCGGGCAGGAGGTCAAAGGCACGTCCGGCAACACCCTCACGGTGGCGTACAAGGGCGGCGAGAAGAGCATCTTGGTACCGCCCGGCGTACCCGTGGTCTCGTTCGCGCCGGGCGACAAGTCCATGCTGGTGCAGGGTGCCCATGTGATCGTGCAGGCCCAGGAGGGAGCCGCTGGCGCGCTCATGACCGAGCGCGTCATCGTCGGCAAGGACGGGCTGGTACCGCCGATGTGACCCAGCATGCCAGCTTAGCCGGGGAGAGGTGAACAAGCGGCTCCTATTCGGAGGCCACCATGACGGGCGTGTTGCGGTAGAGGTCCGGGTAGAGGCGATGCAGGGCGGTGATCTTGGGCTGGTCGTTCATCACGATGTAGAGGCTGTCCGGATGATTGATCAGGTAGTCCTGATGGTAGTCCTCAGCCGGGTAGAAACCCCGCAAGGGCTCCAGCGTCGTGGTGATGCGTCCGTGGAGCAGCCCTGAGCCGCCGAGTTGCGCAATGTAGTCGGCCGCGACATGGCGCTCGGTGGCATCCGCCACGAAGATGGCCGAGCGATATTGGGACCCGACGTCGGGTCCCTGGCCGCCGACCTGGGTCGCGTCATGCGCGGTCGAGAAGAAGAGCTGCAGCAGCTGCCCGTAGGAGACCAGGGCGGGGTCGTAGTCGATCTTCACCGATTCGGCGTGGCCGGTCTCGCCCGAGCCCACGGTGCCATAATGGGCCGTGGCGGCGTCGCCGCCGGCATAACCCGCGACGACGCGGGTCACGCCCTTGACGTGCTCGAACATGCCCTGCAGCCCCCAGAAGCAGCCACCCGCCAGCACGACGCTGCGGGCGCCGCCCTGAGCCCGCAGATCGGCCGCCGGGGCAGGGAGCTTGACCGGCCGTTCGCCCGCCAGGGCCAGCACCGCGACACCGCCGCAGAGCAGGGCCGCGAGGGCCGCGACGGCGAGCGGGCGTTTCGAGACTGAGCGGACCATGGCACCATCCTGGCTGTTGCGTTCGGATTCCAATGACGTTTCGAAGCGGAAGGCACTGCCGTTACGCCGTCGCGCTTCGGTCGAGTTCCGCCAGCACCGCCTCGCGATGCGGCATCGGTGCGACGGCGCCGTAGCCCTGGGTCGCCAGGGCGGCGGCCGTGTTGGCGTAGAACGCGGCGCGGAACGGGTCGCCCGTCTGGAGGTATTCGGCCAGGTAGGCGCCGTCGAACGTGTCGCCGGCTCCCGTGGCGTCGATCGCCAAGACCCGGTGTGGCGGCACGCGGAGGCGCTGCTCGGCCGTCGCGACGAGGCACCCTTCGGCTCCGAGCTTCAAGGCCACGATGCGGGCGCCGAACGACAGGTAGCGGTCGACGATCCGGTCCGGATCCTCGACGCCGACCAGCAATCGCGCGTCGTCGAGACCCGGCAGGGCGATGTCGATGTTGGTCATGGCTTCGTGAATGACGGCGCGGGCGCGGGCGATGGGCCAGAGCTTCAGCCGGACGTTGGTGTCGTAGGCCAGCAGCACCCCGGCCTCGCGCGCCAGCGCCATGGCGGCGAACACGGCGTCGGCGGCGTGGGTCGAGATCGCCTGGCTGATACCCGACACGTGCAGGATCTTGGCGCCGCGGATGGCGTCCCGCGGCAGGTCCTCGGCACCGTAGAGGCTCGCGGCCGAGCCGGCGCGGCGATACGAGAAGTCGTGCCCGGCCTCGGTGTGGGACACGAAGTAGATGCCGGTCGGGGCCGTCGGGTCGAGCTTCACGCTCGCGGCGTCGACGCCCTCGCGCGCCCAGAGGGCGAGCAGCATGCGGCCGAACTCGTCGTCGCCGACCGCGGTCGCGATTGCTGCCGAGGCCCCGGAGCGCGCTGCCGCCACCATGGCGTTCGAGACGTCCCCGCCGCAGCCCAGCGCATAATGGTCGGCGCCCTTGGGGCGGTTCAGTTCGATCAGAGGCTCGCCGAGCGCGATGATGTCGGGCATGTGCGACGCCTCCTCGCCAAGCTGCGGCCAAGCCCGCCGCTTTCGGGGCCTTGTGCTGCCGATCCGGTCGGCTTGACAAGCACAACCTGCCAAATGAGATTCGACCATCCGGCCGAGTTCAGGTTCCGGCCAGGAGGCGCGAAAAGGGCAGTGATGACGTCGATCACCACGGACGGGGTAACGGGCGGGCGGCTCGCGGCGGAAGACTACGCGCGCAACTTCGCCGATCTCACGCCCCCCTTGACGCGCCACGAGGCTTTCGTCGAGGCCGAGCGCTGCTATTTCTGCTACGACGCGCCCTGCATGCAGGCCTGCCCGACCGCGATCGACATTCCCTTGTTCATCCGGCAGATCGCCAAGGCGAACGACATCGGCGCGGCCGAGACCATCCTGTCGGCCAACATCATGGGCGGCATGTGCGCCCGGGTCTGCCCGACCGAGCAGCTCTGCGAGGAGGCCTGCGTGCGCGAGCATGCGGAGGGCAAGCCGGTGCGGATCGGCCTGTTGCAGCGCCACGCCACCGACGTGCTGATGGCGGCGAGCCGCGTGACGGGGCGCCATCCCTTCCGCCGGGCGCCCGATACCGGGCGATCGATCGCGGTCGTCGGCGCCGGGCCGGCCGGCCTCAGCTGCGCGCATCGGCTGGCGACCTTCGGCCACGCCGTGACGCTCTACGATGCGCGGCCCAAATTGGGCGGTCTCAACGAATTCGGCATCGCGGCCTACAAGACGCCCGGCGATTTCGCTCAGGACGAGGTCGATTTCATCCTGGGTGTCGGCGGCATCACGGTGCAGCCCGGCGTGCGGCTCGGCGTCGACACCGATCTCGCCACGCTGCGGCGCGATCACGACGCCGTCTTCCTCGGTCTTGGCCTGGGCGGCTTCAACGCGCTCCCCGGCATGGAGGATTATGCCTATGTGGTCGATGCCGTGGGCTACATCGAGAGACTCCGGCAGGCCAGGAGCAAGGCCGAAGTACCCGTGGGTCGCCGCGTCGTCGTGATCGGCGGCGGCATGACGGCGATCGACGCCGCGGTACAGTCGCGTCGCCTCGGCGCCGAGCAGGTGACCATCGCGTATCGGCGCGGGCCGGACGACATGAAGGCGAGCCGCTGGGAACAGGAGCTGGCGCAAACGAGCGGCGTCACGATCCGCCACTGGATGTCGCCGAAGGGCTTCGAGGGTCGGGACGGGCGCGTCGCGGCGGTGCGGTTCGAGCATCGCGGCCCGAGCGGCGCCGGCGTGCCCGAGGAAGCGTCGATCCCGGCCGACCTCGTGCTCTGCGCGGTCGGCCAGACCTTCCTCGACGCGCCGCTGGGCGAGGGGACGCTGGCGCTCGATCGTGGGCGCATCCGGGTCGACGGCGAGCGCCGCACGACGCTGCCCGACGTCTGGGCCGGCGGCGACTGCGTGGCGGGCGGCCCGGACCTGACCGTGAGCGCCGTCGAGGACGGCAAGCAGGCGGCGCTGTCCATCCATCGTCATGTCGGGGCCGACGCCTCAATGCTGGCGGGAGCCGCCTGATGGCCGACCTCGCGACGACCTTCCTCGGCATCCGCTCGCCGAACCCGTTCTGGCTCGCTTCGGCCCCGCCGACCGACCGCAAGACCAACGTGCTGCGCGCCTTCAGGGCGGGCTGGGGCGGGGTCGTATGGAAGACGCTGGGCGAGGAAGGCCCACCGGTCGTCAACGTGTCGGGCCCGCGCTACGGGGCCATCCACGGCCCGGATCGGCGTCTGATGGGCTTCAACAACATCGAGCTCATCACCGACCGTCCGCTGGAGATCAACCTCCAGGAGATGGCGGAGGTCAAGACTCTCTATCCCGACAGGGCGCTCGTGGCCTCGATCATGGTGCCGTGCGACGAGGAGAGCTGGCGCCGCATCCTGCCGCGCGTCGAGGCGACCGGCTGCGATGGGGTCGAACTCAACTTCGGCTGCCCGCATGGCATGAGCGAGCGCGGCATGGGTTCGGCGGTCGGTCAGGTGCCCGAATATATCGAGATGGTGGCGCGCTGGTGCAAAGCCTTCACGCGCCTGCCCGTGATCGTCAAACTGACCCCCAACATCACCGACATCCGCCCTCCGGCCCGGGCCGCCCGGCGCGGCGGGGCCGATGCCGTGTCGCTGATCAACACCATCAATTCCATCGTCTCGGTCGACCTCGACCGCATGGCGCCCGGGCCGCACGTCGACGGCAAAGGCACCCATGGCGGCTATTGCGGCCCGGCCGTGAAGCCCATCGCCCTGTCGATGACATCCGAGATCGCGCGCGACCCCGAAACCCGCGGCCTGCCGATCTCGGCCATCGGCGGCATCACGACCTGGCGCGACGCGGCCGAATTCATCGCGCTCGGCGCCGGCACGGTCCAGGTCTGCACGGCGGCGATGACCTACGGGTTCAAGGTGGTCGAGGAGATGGTCACGGGTCTATCGGTCTGGATGGACCAGAAGGGCTACGCGACGATCGAGGATTTCCGCGGGCTCGCCGTCCCCAACGTCACCGACTGGCAGTACCTGAACCTCAACTACGTCGCCAAGGCCAGGATCGACCAGGATCTCTGCATCAAATGCGGACGCTGCCACATCGCCTGCGAGGACACGTCGCACCAGGCCATCACGGCGACCGTGGACGGGCGGCGCATGTTCATGGTGAAGGACGACGAATGCGTCGGCTGCAATCTCTGCGTCGAGATCTGCCCCGTCGAGAACTGCATCACGCTCGAGCACCGGCAGGTCGGCACCGACCCCCGTACCGGCCAGCCCTACGACCAGCCTTACGCCAACTGGACCACGCACCCGAACAACCCGGCGGCCGGGAGTTCTGCGCTTCTCCCCTCCGGGGGAGAAGGTGGCGCGTAGCGCCGGATGAGGGGAACACCAGGGGTTAGCGGACCTTGTAGCGGTCGTAGGCTTCGAGCCGTCCTTCGAGAGCCGCTACGATGGTCTCGCAGACGGCGTCGAGGTTGCCGGCAACCTCCCCATTCCAGAACCGCAGGACCCTGAAGCCTTGCTCCATCAGGTAGCGATCGCGGCGTTCGTCGCACCCGCTGCCGGCATGTTGCGAGCCGTCGAGCTCGACGATCAGCCGGGCATCGCGGCAAGCGAAGTCGGCGAAGAAGGGGCCGACCGGGATCTGACGAACAAACTTGTGGCCGCCGAGGCGCCTGCCGCGGAGACGGTGCCACAACCAGCGCTCGACATCCGTCATGTCGCGGCGAAGGGACCGGGCTCGGGAGACGATCGAGGTTGGGTCCGGCACGGTTCAGTTTCCCCTCATCCGCCCGCTTCGCGGGCACCTTCTCCCCGCAGGGGAGAAGGGCACCACTCCTGGTCCGCCGCTGATCGGAGGGAGTGGAGATAGCGCTTACATCCCGTACATCCGGTTCATCGTCGGGCTGATCGTCACCTCGTTGAGGCAGACGCTCGCGGGCCGGGTCGCGACGAACAGCACCAGCGCGCCGAGATCGTCGGGCTGCAGCATGGCGGCACGCGCCGCGGTATCGGGCGGCACGGGGCGCCGGTCGAGGATCGGGGTCGCGACTTCGGCCGGCAGGATCGCGGTCGAGCGGATGCCGTTCCGATATTCCTCCACGTTGATGCTCTGGCTCATCGCCACCACGGCGTGCTTGGCGGCCGTGTAGGCCGGGCCGCTCATCGGACTGATGTACCGGCCGGCCCAGGAGGCCGTGTGGATCAGCACGCCGTCCCGCTGGCGGCGCATCGCCGGAAGTGCCGCCGCGGCGCAGTAAAAGGCGGCCGACAGATTGGCGCCCATCACCGTGTCGATGCTCGCAGGCGTCAGGTCCCGCCAGCTGCGGGCCGCGATGTTCATACCGGCATTGTTGACCAGGATGTCGAGCCGTCCGAACCGCGCCTCGATGGCTGCGGCAATGGTGCCCGCCGTTTCTCCGAGCGCCAGATCGCCGGCCGACACCATCGCGACGCCGCCGGTTCGCGTGATTCTTCCGGCCAGATCGTCGAGCGGCTCGGTGCGGCGGCCCGTGAGCACGAGGCGCGCGCCCGCCCCGGCCAACGCCAGGGCCGCGGCCTCGCCGATGCCGCTGCCCGCGCCCGTGACCCAGGCGACCTTGCCGTCGAGCGTCGTCATCGCCGATCCTTTCGCGAACGTGGGTTCACCGCCCGCCGATCAGGCGGCGCGCCACGATGGGTGCCGCGATCGACAGAATCAACAGGAGGCCGAGCAGCACGTTGATGACGATGCCGGGCACGTTCATCAGCGACAGGCCGAAGGTCGCGAGCCCGAGCACGAAGACCGACAGCACCACGCCGCCGATCGTACCGGTGCCGCCCGTGATCGCGACCCCGCCCAGCACCACCATGGTGATGACGTCGAGTTCCCAGCCGAGCGCGATGTTGGGCCGCATCACGCCGATGCGCGCGGTGAGCAGCACGGCGGCGAGGCCGGACAGCAGGCCCGAGAGCGTGAATAGCACGAAGCGCAGGCGGTCGACCCTGATGCCCGAGAAGCGCGCCGCCACCGGATTGGCGCCGATCGCGAAGAGCCGCCGGCCCGTCGCGGTGCCGTGCAGGACGAGCGCAACGATCGAGGACAGCGCCAGGAAGATCAGGAAGGACAGCGGCGCCGGCGGCATCTGGATGGCGTAGGACTGGCCGAGCGACAGGTAGTCGGGCGGAAAGCTGGTCAGCGCCTCGTCGCCGAGCGTCACCTGGGCGAGGCCGCGGAACAGCGACATGGTGCCGATCGTGATGACGATCGAGGGCACTCGGGTCCAGGTGACCAGCAGGCCGTTGAACGCCCCGCAGGCGAGCCCGACCGCGAGGCCCCCCGCCAATAGCACGGAGACCGGCGCGCCATGCGCGGCCAGAAGGCCGATCGCGAGCGACGCCAGCGCCACGATGGCGGCAACCGACAGGTCGATCTCGCGGATCAGGATCAAGAGCGCCATCCCGAGCGCGATGATGGCCTTTTCCGAGAAGTTGTACGTCGTGTCGGCGAGATTGTAGAGATCGAGGAAATAGGGCGAGATCAGCGCGTTGGCGACGAAGACCGCGAGCAGCAGCGCGAGCAGGATCGTTTCCCAGCGGAGCAGGATGTCGCTCAGGCGCCGCGGCGGCCGGTCCGCGACAGCGTAGCGCCGCGCGGGGTCCGCGGGGTCCGTCGCCGTGGCGGAGCGGGGCTTGCGCGGGAGGATGTCGGTCATCGCGCCCTCGCGGCGTCCTGTCGCGCGCGCGACAGGATCAACTTGTCGGGCCGTGCCTCGGCGCGGGCGTTCAGTGAGACGGCCAGCAGGATCACGGCGCCCGACACCAGCATCTGCCAGAAGGGCGAGACCTGCATGACCGGCAGGGCATTGACGATGGTGCCGATGAACAATGCGCCGAGCAGCGTGCCCGGCACCGTGCCGATGCCGCCCCCGATCGAGACGCCGCCGATCACGCAGGCCGCGATCACGGTGAGCTCGTAGCCGGTGGCGATCTCCACATAGGCGACGCCGTAACGGGCCACCCAGAGATAGCCGCAGAGCCCGGCTACCGCGCCCGAGATCGCGTAGGCGATCAGCTGTTGGCGGCCGAGATCGATGCCGCAATAGCGCGCCGCCACCGGGTTGCAGCCGACCGCGTAGAGCCCCCGGCCGGGGCGCGTCAGGCCGAGGAACAGCCAAGCCAGGACCGCGACCGCGACCGCGATCCAGAACACGCTCGACAGGCCGAGGAAGGTCAACCTCGGCAGCGACTGGAAGCCTTCGCCCATGTCGGATGCATTCACCTGGCCGCCGCCGCCCACCACCACGATCATCCCACGGAAGATCGCCAGCGTCCCGAGCGTCACCACGATCGGCGGGATGCCGAGCCCGGCGATCAGCGCCCCGTTGACCAGCCCGAAGCCGAGGCCGATCGCGAGGCCCAGGACCGCGAAGGCGAGCGCGGGCAGGCCGGGATGGGCGCGCGCCACCATCGCGGTCAGCATCCCGGTCAGGGCCAGGTTGGCCGCGACCGACAGGTCGATGCCGCGCGTGAGGATCACGGCCATCTGGGCCAGCGCCATCATGAACAGGAAAGCGGTATCGTTCATGGTGCCGGCGAGGCTGTCCGGCGTGACGAACACCGGCGCATAGGTGCCGATTGCCGCCGTCATCGCCACGACGATGGCGGCGAGGATCGCCTCGCGATGTCGGGCGAGCGCCTTCACTCTGCGGCCGCGGCCAGCGGGGCGCCCGTGGCGGCCGCTACGATGGCTTCGGCGCTCCACGACGGATCATGGCGTCGGAACTCTCCGACGACGTGCCCCTCCTGCATCACCAGGATTCGGTCGGCGAGGCCCATGACCTCCGGCAATTCGGAACTCACCAGGATCACGGCCAAGCCCTCCTCGACCAGTTCGCCGATGAAATCGTGGACCGCGGCCTTGGATCCGATGTCGACGCCCTTCGTGGGTTCGTCGAGGATGATCACGGCGGGGTGCGTGGCCAGCCACTTGGCGATCACCACCTTCTGCTGGTTGCCGCCGGAGAGTTCGCCGAGGCTCTGCTCCCAAGACGCGGCCTTGACGGACAGGCGCCGACCGAGCGCGCGGGTCGCGTCCCGCTCGGAGCTTCGCGACAGGAAGCCTCGTTTCACATGCCGGGCGAGAGACGCCAGAGTGACGTTCTCGCGGACGCCGAACGGCAGGATGGCGCCCTGCTGCTGCCGGTCCTCGGGCACGTAGGCGATGCCGGCCGCAATGGCGTCGGCCGGCGTTGCGACCGCCAGAGGCCGTCCGTTCAGCGTGACGCGGCCGCGCGTCGGCCGGCTCATGCCGAACAGCCCCTGCATGGCTTCCGAGCGGCCAGCGCCGACGAGGCCGTAGAAGCCCAGGATCTCGCCGCTCCGGAGCGTGAACGAGACATCCTCGTACTCCGTGGCGTTGGAGAGGCCCTCGACCGCCAGCACGTCTTTGCCGAGCGCGACATCGCGTTTGGGAAAGACCTGATCGATCGGCCGGCCCACCATCAGCCTGACGAGGTCCGACTCGCCGACATCGCGGGTCAGGCCTTCGCCCACCTTTTCGCCGTCGCGCAGGCAGACCCAGCGATCCGACACCCGGAAGATCTCGTCGAACTTGTGCGAGATGAACAGGATCGCGCGCCCTTCCGCCTTGAGGGCATCGACGATGCGGAACAGGTCCGCGATCTCGTGGGCCGACAGTGCCGCGGTCGGCTCGTCCATGATGATGACACCGGCGTCGTGGCTCAGCGCCCGGGTGATCTCGACCATGTGCTTCTGCGCGACCGACAGGCGCTTCAAGGGCGTGTCGGGGCCGAAATCCGCATCGATCCGCCGAAGCAGGGCCGCGGCCCTGGTCCGCGCCGTGCGCCAGTCGACGAGCGTGCCGCCCGGCATATGGCCCATGAAGATGTTCTCGGCGACCGTGAGGTCGTCGAACATCACGGTCTCCTGGTGGATGGCCGCGATCCCGGCCGCCCAGGCGTCGCGCGGGGAGGCGAAGCGGCGCGCCTCGCCCCGGACCAGGATCTCGCCCTCGTCGGGGGCGTGAAGCCCGGTCAGGAGCTTGACGAGGGTCGACTTCCCTGCGCCGTTCTCGCCGATCAGCGCCGTCACCTCGCCGGGATGGAGCGCGAACGCGACGTGTTGGAGCGCCCGCACGCCCGGGAAGCTCTTCGAGAGCCCGGCGACCGCGAGGGTGGGTGCAGGATCGGGCAATATGGTTCGCTCGGCCGAGAGAGGGACCTTGAGGGATGGCTCAAGGCTAACCGGCGTGGCAATGCGTGAATGCCGTAGCCGCAGGGCGAGACGAGGCGTCGGCCTTCAGAAGATCTTGGCGTATTGCTCGACATTGGCCTTGTCGAAGGTGAAAGGCTCGCCCATTACGGCTTCGCCGTCCGGTCCGACCTTGGTCTCGCCCTTGCGGCCGATCTTCAGGATCGAGCCGGGCGCCGTGGCAGCGCCGCCCAGGATGTCGGCCATGATCATGGTGGCGGAATAGCCGTAGTCGACCGGGTTCCAAATCGCGAAGCTGTCGCAGGCGCCCTTGAGCACCGCGTCCTTCATCTCCGACGGCAGGCCGAGCCCGGTGATGTAGACCTTGCCGGCGAGCCCGCCGTCCATGATGGCCTTGGCGCCGGCCCTAATACCGATGGTGGTGGGCGAGATGACGCCCTTGAGGTTGGGGTGCGCCTTCACCAGCGCCTGCATCTCGCGATAGCTCTTGTCGTCCTGGTCGTCGCCATAGACCGTGGCGACGAGCGGCATCTTGGCATATTCGGGCTTCTTCCATTCCTCCTTCATGGCCGCGATCCAGGAGTTCTGGTTGGTCATGGTGGAGGAGGCCGACAGGATCGCGACCTCGCCCTCGTTCTTCAGGGTCTTGGCGATCATCTGCACCTGCTTGGCGCCGATGAGGTCCGTCGAGGAGGCAGCGAGGTGGACCAGGCGCCCACCGGGCGCGATGGCCGAATCGAACGAGATCACCTTAATGCCGCGCTGCGCCGCCTTCTTGCCGAAGGGCACGAGCGCGTTTGCGTCGTCGGCCGCCACGATGATTCCGTCGACCTTCTGGGCCAGCAGCGAATCGAGCACCGCGATCTGGTCCTCGGCGGTCGGCTTGGTCGGGGCCGTATAAATGATCTCCATGCCGCCGACCGCCTTGGCGGCTTCCAACGCGCCATCGCGGCAGGCGTCGAAATAGGAGTTGCCGAGGTTCTTGACCACGAGCCCGACGCGCTTGTCGGCCGCGCGGGCGGCGGTGCCGAACGTCAGCGGCAGCGTGATGCCGGCCGCACCGGCCGCGATCAGGCGCAGAACGTCGCGGCGGTCTTGTCGGGATCTCGTGCTCACGGGCGTCGTCCTCCAGGTCCGGCCGCGGTCTCCGCCGGGGCTCGGACACCAGGCTATGAGCGTGGAAGACCGCGGTCAATCCGCCCGCGTCACTCGGCGGGCAGCAGTTCGACCTTCATGCTGTCGCTCGGCGAGCCGCTGATCTGCACGGAAGCGTCACCCGTCTGCAGAGCGAAGCGGACGCTCTTGCGGATGCCGGGGCAGTCCTTGACGCCCGAGACGGCCGAGGAGCGGACCTCGTGGCCGCCCTGCAGCATGTCGATCCAGGCGTCGTCCGACAGCGTGAGCTGATAGGTCCCGGCGACCGCGATGGGCGGCAGCTTGAACACGCCGCCGAACGTCCCGTCGCGCGGCTTGTGGCCCGGCGGCTGCACGAAGGCGACCTCGGCCACCGGCTGCAGCCTGACGACCGCCGGATCCATGATGCGGGGGAGCGGCTTGCCCGGCGCGACGGCTTGCAGACCAGCCGTCGCAAAGGCCGACTGCTCGCGGGCGATCGACCATTTGAACTTCGCGCAACCGCCCGCATCCTGGGCCCAGGCGGACCCGGACAGGAGCATCAGGCCGATGAAAGGAGCGAACCGCCGACGGAACGCCATCAGCCGACCGCCAACATGACGTCGGACGCCTTGACGATGGCATAGGCGTCCATGCCGGCCTCGAGCCCGAGATCGTCCACGGCCTCGTTGGTGACGGAAGACGTCACGATGACGCCGCCCCCGATATCGATCCGCACGCGGGCCGTGGTCTGGCCCTTCGACACCTCGAGGATCTTGCCTTTCAATTGATTGCGCCCGCTCAACCGCATGGTGATCTCCCCCGCCAACGCGCCGATCCATTAGGCGGGATCGCTTCCGCTGTCACGCCGGGGCGCCTACGACTGCGGAACGCCGCAGGGGCGGGGCGGACGCGAATCCGCGGGTTTGACCGACGGGAGACTCTGTCGGTAACATCGACGAGCGTCGCGACCGCGATGTCGCGCGCCCTTCGAGGTCGCTCATGCCAGATCCGTCCAACATCCGCATCGACGGCGCGCGACTTTGGGATAGTCTGATGGAAATGGCGAAGATCGGCGCGACGCCCAAGGGGGGCTGCAAGCGCCTCACCCTGACCGATCTCGACCGCCAGGGCCGCAACCTCTTCGCGCGCTGGTGCGCCGAGGCGGGTCTCGCCATGACGGTCGACCGGATGGGCAACATGTTCGCCAGGCGTCGCGGCGAGGACGACAGCCTGCCGCCCGTGGTCATGGGCAGCCACCTCGATACCCAACCGACCGGTGGCAAGTTCGACGGCGTGCTCGGCGTGCTGGGAGCGCTCGAAGCGATGCGCTCCTTGAACGACCTCAACATCAGGACGCGTCACCCCATCGAGGTCGCCAACTGGACCAACGAGGAGGGCTCGCGTTTCGCGCCCGCCATGGTGGCGTCGGGCGTCTTCGCCGGCGCCTACACGCTCGACGAAGCCTACGGCGTCAAGGACCTCGACGGGCTGCGGCTCGGCGACGAACTCGAGCGCATCGGCTTCAAGGGCGACGCGCCGGTTGGGGGCCGCGACATCCATGCCTTCTTCGAGCTCCACATCGAGCAGGGTCCCATCCTTGAGGACGAGGGCGTCGATATCGGCGTCGTCACGCACGGGCAGGGGCAGCGCTGGTACGAGGTCACGCTGAAAGGCTTCGAGAGCCATGCCGGCTCGACCCCCATGCCGCGTCGGCGCGACGCGCTCGTCGGCGCGGCCCGTGTTGTCGAACTGGTGAACCGCATCGGCCTCGCCCATCCGCCGCTGGCGGTTTCGACCGCGGGAATGCTCAACCCCCATCCCAATTCGCGCAACGTGATCCCGGGCGAGGTCTTCCTCACCTGCGAGTTCCGCCACCCGGACGATGCGGTCCTGATCGTCATGGATCGTGCCTTGCGGGACGGCATCGCCGAGATCGCGGCCGCGGCGAAGCTCGAGGCCGCGATCGAGCAGGTCTTTTCCTACGCGGCGGTCGCCTTCGATCCCGGCTGCGTCGGGGCCGTGCGCCGCGCCGCCGAGCGCTGCGGCCTCAGCCACCGCGACATCGTTTCGGGAGCCGGGCACGACGCTTGCTACGTTTCCCGAGTGGCGCCGACCGCGATGATCTTCACGCCCTGCGTCGACGGGGTGAGCCACAACGAGGCCGAGGAGATCTCGCCGGCCTGGGCCAGTGCCGGCACCGAAGTGCTGCTGCATGCCGTGCTGGACAAGGCCGAGATCGTCGGCTGACCGCCGAAGGACACAAACGGGATCGCATCCATGTCGACGGTGATCAGGGGTGGAACGGTGGTGACGGCGGCGCAGAGCTACGCAGCCGACGTGCTGATCGACGGCGAGCGGATCGCCGGGGTCGGCCCGAACCTCCAGGGCGACAAGGTCGTCGACGCCGCCGGCTGTTACGTGATGCCGGGCGGCATCGACCCCCACACCCACCTCGAAATGCCCTTCATGGGTACGACCACGGCCGACGATTACGACACCGGGACCAAGGCCGCGCTGGCCGGGGGCACCACCATGGTGGTGGATTTCTGCATCCCGAACCATGGGCAGAAGCTGCTCGACGCCTGGGCCGATTGGGACCGGCGCTCGGCCACGGCCCGGACCGATTATGCCTACCACATGTGCATCGTGTCCTGGTCGGACGCGATCCGCGAGGAGATGGCCGCGGTGGTGGCCAAGGGCGTGACCACGTTCAAGCATTTCATGGCCTACAAAGGCGCCCTGATGGTCGACGACGAGGAAATGTTCGCCTCGTTCAAGCGTTGCGCCGAACTCGGCGCCATGCCGCTGGTCCATGCCGAGAACGGCGACGTGGTGGCGGCGCTGCAGGCCGAACTGCTGGCGTCCGGCGTCACGGGCCCCGAGGGCCACGCCTATTCCCGCCCTCCGGCAGTCGAGGGCGAGGCCGCCAACCGGGCCGTCATGCTGGCCGATCAGGCCGGTGTGCCGCTCTACATCGTCCATACGTCATCGATCGAGGCCCACGAGGCCATCCGGCGCGCCCGCTCGCTCGGCCGGCGGGTCTATGGCGAGCCCTTGATCCAGCACCTCGTGCTCGACGAGACCGAATATCTCCACCCGGATTGGGACCATGCGGCGCGGCGCGTGATGTCGCCGCCGTTCCGGGACAGGACGAACCAGGACGACCTGTGGAACGGCCTGCGGGCCGGCTCGCTCCAGGTCGTGGCGACCGATCACTGCGCCTTCACGACCGAGCAGAAGCGCTCCGGCCGCGGGGATTTTACGAAGATCCCCAACGGCACCGGCGGACTCGAAGACCGCATGCCGGTGCTGTGGACCCGCGGTGTCGGGACGGGGCGGCTGACCATGAACGAGTTCGTGGCCGTCACCTCGACCAACATCGCCCGCATCCTGAACCTTTATCCCCGGAAGGGCGCCATCGCGGTCGGGGCCGATGCCGACATCGTGGTCTGGGACCCCAAGGCCACCAAGACCATCTCGGCCGCCACCCAGCATTCCGCTATCGATTACAACGTGTTCGAGGGCATCGCAGTCGAAGGGCTGCCCCGCACGACGTTGTCGCGCGGCGAGGTCGCCTGTCACGATGGCAAGGTCTCGGCCGAACCCGGCCGCGGACGCTTCGTGCCGCGGCAGCCCTTCACGCCCGAGGCCAGCGCCTTGCGCCGTTGGCGGGGTGCTCACGCGCCCAAGCCGGTCGCCCGCTGAGGGTCCCGATGAGACGGATGCTTCACCGTTCGCAAACGGAACCTAGGGGTCCGGCCTCCCGGAAGCACCTGTTTGATCGGGCGCCCTGACCATGAATGTCGCGGTCGCCCCGGAGCGCTCGATGTCGCCGAAACTGTCGCCCGCCATCGCGGCCGACGACCTGTCGCTGGTGTTCGAGACGTCCGACGGACCCGTTCATGCCCTGTCGCATGTGTCGCTGACCGTCATGCCGGGGGAGTTCGTGTCGCTGATCGGACCTTCGGGTTGCGGCAAGACCACCTTGCTGCGCGTTATCGGCGACCTCGAAAGCGCTACTTCCGGCCATGTGACGGTCAAGGGCATGAGCCCGCGCGAGGCCCGGCTCGGTCGCTCATACGGCTACGTGTTCCAGGCGCCCGCGCTGTACCCCTGGCGCACGGTGGGACGCAACATCGCCCTGCCGCTCGAAATCATGGGCTACACCCGCGAGGAGCGGCGCGCCCGGGTCGAGGCCGGCCTGTCTCTCGTCGCCTTGACGGGCTTCGCCAACAAGTTTCCCTGGCAGCTCTCGGGCGGCATGCAGCAGCGCGCCTCCATCGCCCGCGCCCTGTCGTTCGATCCCGACCTCCTGCTGATGGACGAGCCCTTCGGCGCTCTCGACGAGATCGTGCGCGACAAGCTGAACGAGCAATTGTTGCGGCTGTGGGAGCAGACATCCAAGACCGTGGTGTTCGTCACCCATTCGATCCCCGAAGCCGTATTCCTGTCGACCCGGATCATCGTCATGTCACCCCGGCCCGGAAGAGTGCAGGACATCGTCAACTGCGATTTCCCGCGCGATCGAACGCTCGACATCCGTGAGA
>JAABUL010001611.1_pt1 | contig 41632 bp, 85 predicted proteins | sample 5559151 | NCBI WGS metagenome assembly JAABUL01 (sample SAMN10711876, study PRJNA513368) | rock metagenome | isolation source: Antarctica rocks | place: Antarctica: Victoria Land, Pudding Butte sud | reverse complement strand
TTGTTTTATATAATTTGTGGGCCCCCCCCCCCCCCCCCCCCCCCGCGCGCGCGTCTGCGCCGGTCAAGTACGATAGTCACAAATCGTGATTTACAAGCAAATTCGGGCATAATTTATTCGCAGAGCATAAGCAGGCACGCTCCGGATAGGCCGTCGACTTCAGGCGACAGCCCGAGGTCCTATCCGTCATACAAACGGGAACCGCCGGCCCCTGACGGAGAGACGCTTGGCGATGGTGTTCTGTGGCGGCTGCGCACCTGACAAGTGCACCTCATCCAGCAGCGCCAGCAGGGTTTGGTCCGACACAGGCCCGGCGCCCCGCTCCCCACTGACAAAGGCGCCATCGTCGCCTGGTTAAGAAACGCAAGATCAGCTGTCTCGGATCTTCCAAAGCGATGTCGTGGCAGGTGCAATACCGACGAGTACGCGGCAGGTTTTGAGCTGCCTCGGCCATGGGACCATTAGCTGTGGGGGCGCAGAGAGAACAGTGCACGAACACGGCAGGTTGCCAGCATGAATGGATGTGTGAGCGCAGCCACCAGTCAGATCTCCATTCCAAACATTCATTCTTCCATTCCGGGGGTTGCAGTCTCTCAGGGACCGACGCGCGCGCCTGAGGGGAAGAGCAGCTGCTGGCGCAGCGTGCCGAGCGGCATGAAGGGCTGCTGCGGCAGGAAGAACATGCGGCCGCTGCGCGGCGTGTGGATCACGCCCGTCCCCTCCCCCCACAGCCCTACGGCGCGCAGAGGAGAAAACATCAGTTCTGGACGTCGATGAATCTGTGATCGACCGGAACTTTGTGCCCTCTGCTGCTGCAGCGTCCCAGCCGGGGGGGCGCGGCGTGTGGATCACGCCTGACCCCTCAATCCACAACCCTGCGCAGAAGTCCACCGTGAAGCAATGCGTGGGCAGTCGCAACAACGAGGAATACGTCTGTTACCGCCGCGTCTTGGCTCGGCACCGCCCACGTGAGCTGTGTAGATTTTTCTGAGCGTTTCCATGCGCATTTGTGACGCCGTACATGCAGAGTAGCCTGACATTACTCCGATGCACCCGCGATGGCGCAGAGCTTGCCGCAGCAAGTGGGAGGGACCCCCACGATGAGCAGTTCAGGATGTTCAGCCGCTGGGAGTCTCTCTGGGAGTCAAATACCATTCCCCCGGTTGTGTTTACGGAGATTTCCCACGCACCCGCAATGGCGCGCAGCAGGCTGGACTTGCCGCAGCCGCTGGGCCCCACGATGAGCAGCGACTGGCCCGGCGCGACGCTGAGGTGCAGCCGCGAGGTGAGCGGCTTGCCGCCGCCGCCCGGCGGCGCCAGCGTCAGCCCCTCCAGATGCATGCCTGTCACAACAATGAGGCTTATGATCCTGTGCATTGTTGCTTGGAGTTGACCATCTGCCTTGCCAGAGCTTGATATTTGGCGCGTTTCAGGCTTGTGTCATAGTGCTGGCTTCTGCCAGGCTCAGAAACAGCCTCCACAGTAGTTTAGTGGGGTCCGGAAAGAACACTTCGCAACACTCGTCATAATCACGACATGGTGATGCAACAAGCCTGGCTGACGGGCGTGAGGGGCGTTCACCCCCGTCTGTGGACGCCCGTGCGATGTGCTTCCCGCTGTCTGGCGGTATCTCCAGCAGCGCTGCGCGGCAACAGTCGCAATTCAGGCCGCAATTAATCCGAAACCCACACCCCTTAGTGGCATCAAGCCGCAATGCTTGCATGGATAGACAACTTGCAGATACTGCAATCGCCAGGGCAATGCCGATGGAAGCACAACGACGTAGGGCAGCAACAGCACAACGGCACGGGACCGAACCTCTGCAGCGCAACCCACACAAAATTCAAAGTCAAAGCAAAATGTGAAAAAAACATATGCGAGATCGGCGCACCTGAGAACAGCGTGTCAATGCGCTCCGTCTTGGCGGCGAGGCTACTCAGGTCCGACAGGTTTTGGACTAGCAGCGTCAGCGCCGACTCGATGCGGTGGAACGCAAAGCCCACCTGCGGGGTCGTTGTAACTAATTCGGTTTGGGTCACGCTTTATGGGCTGCTGCCATGATGAATCACACATCAACTACGAGCCAGCTGTTCGATGAGCCCCATGCACGAGTCATGCAGGCGCAGGCAGGTTTTAAAGACTGGTCAGGATTGCAATGGCGAATTTTTTTTCTTTGCGGGCGCACCTGCGCGATGACGCCAAACTCGATCTGGCCCGCAAAGTAGCGCGGCGCCGTCAGCAGGCTGGGGACCAGTATGGTCGCGTACCTGCGTCACGGGGATTTGGGGATTTCGGAATTACGGCGCAGCACCGGAGTGAGGCGGCAGGGTGGAGCTGGGAGCTTTGCGCCACGACTCTGTTGGAGGAAACAAGGCCTGTGTCAGTGAGCAGAGTCACCGTCCCCGAATGCCACTGTGCTGCAGCCGCCGCTATTGCACAACTTCGAGTTGGCTTGTAAATGGCCAGTTCATGTCGTGAGTTTTTGCAACGACACATAGACACGAATGACGGTCTCAGTAATGGCGTTTCAAGGTGGTGCCAAAGCTATACAAATTCAGCTATAAATTTGCACATGTAACTGTTGGTCCACAGGCTGAGCGCCGCCTCCCCACATGATCTTGCTGTGCCGTTACGATATAAGTCGTCAATGAAGAAAGGAAGCCGCACGTGTAGCCGTTGGTCCATAGGGACAGCGCCGCCTCCCACATGATCTTGCGCCGCGTTGTGTCCACCAGCGACAGCAGCCGGCTGCCCGCGATGGACGCCTCCCGGTGCTCGCCATTGTAGAATGCAATGGACTCTGCGTTGTTGCGAACACTCTCTGGTGAGAACAAAAGCGAAGTCCACCGGCAGCAGACGGCTGCCCGCATTACTACGTCTCCCGGTGCTTCCCGATGTAGAACGCGATGGACTCTGAATCGCAAGGGTGAGCAATCAACATTCCGCTGATCTGCGATGGACGCCTCCCGGTTCTCCCTGTCGTGGACTCTGCATTGTAGCAACGCCATACTGGTGAGGTGAGATCCAATGCTATTGTAGGATCGAGCGAGCTCGGCATTCGCGGCGCCTGCAGGCTGTTGTCTGCACCTGCAGGAGGGCGCTGCATGTAAAGAAGGGCCTTCGCTACGGAATATGTACCCTTTTGTGTTGTCCTGAGGGCGCCATTCAACTAGTGCCAGCCTGCGTTCCAGCGCACAGCAAAGCGCAGGTCGTCTCGCTTCAACTGTGCCTCAAGTTTTGCATCAACTTTCTTGCTCCTTGTATGGGACTTTACCTACCTGCGTTTTCAGGTCGCCCTCCTGCTTGTAGATACCAGTAAGAAACCCAATATGTATACTCCCGGAAACCATATATACAATCGCTTCAATCTCTCGTACGTGCAGTACGAACCTGCGTTCCCGCGCACGCGGATGACGTCGAAGCGCAGGTCGCCCTCGTGTTTCTTTCATCTTCATCAATTGAGTAAATCCCCAACTGCGTCCATCTTTCCTTACTATGTGGAATCTACCGACCTGCGTTCTCACGTACGCGCACGAGGTCGAAGCGCAGATCGCCCTCACGCTTGAGGATGACATAGTGCAGCCGCATCAGGCGGCGGCCAAACACTGATGTCGTCAGCCATGTGCCCAGCACCGCGTATCCCAGCAGGAAGTAGACCAGCGAGGGCGCCACCGTCCACAGCACGCCTGCATTTTCAATAAAAGAAAGGTGCACGAGGTTGGGGTCGGACGTGGAACAGGAAGCAGACGAGCGAAGGCGCCACCGTCCACAGCACTCCGCATCTCGAAACAGGAGAGGGGTGTGTCACGTTTCCTGAAGACCGTCCTGCAGGCTTCTGCACATCGGACAGCCGGGTGCGGCAGGCAGCAGCACAAAGGTGGACTCTGCAACAGGAGGCTTCAACCGCATGTGCATGATATTCAGATGCCGAGGTCTCAGCCCCGCACCCGCAAAGGCGACGCAGTTGAAGAACTTGCGGATGACGCCCAGCACCAGAAAGACGCTTGTGTCTGTGAAGTTTGGCACGTCGTCGCAAATTCGCTGCGGTTGCAGCGCAGATGGGCGTCAGTATTGCATCAGCAGGGAGGTGCAATGCAGGCATCGCACAGACCACCGAGGAACAGCTCTGCGGGTGCAGAGCAGGGTTGCTGGAACCTCGTTGGATAGATGCCTATGCGGGTCTGTCATGCAATGGGGCTGGGAACCGAAATGTACCTGGGGATTTCATTGTTCAGAGGGCATATGCACCTGGTCGGGGTTGTCGATGCCCTCCGCCTGCAGCTTGAGGTTGAAGAAGGCGCGGTGCGAAAAGTACGCCTGCAGCAGCTGCTGCGTCAGGAAGCGCCGCCACTCCAGCTTCAGGCGCGCCTGCATTAGGGGCAGCGAGTCGTTCTTGGAATCCATAGAGATTGGCAATAAGGTTTGGACTGTCCAGCAGGCAGAACTGCCTGCGTCAGAAAACGCCGTCAGTCCAGCTTCAGGCGCGCCTGCATTCGGGCGCTGCAACCCACATTCAAGATATTCAAGATCTGCAACGGGGTAATCTGCAATGCGGTAGTTGGGGCCCCCCTGATAGAAGAGAAATGGCCGAGATTCCGAGGAGTCAGCCTCTCAGAGACCGAAAGTGGTCCACCTAATTTATAATCTGCAACGAGGTAGTTTATGGTCCAGCAGGCACATTCGCCAGCAGGCAGCCTTCCAGAAATGCAATGCACGCTCGGGAGAGCATGCACAGCAGCCCGGTTTAAGCGCTGCCTGCAGTCTGCCCATGACAGCCTGCCCCATGACAGCTGTATCGCCGCTGTTGCAAAGATGCCTTCTTACAACATCCATGAACCGCCTTCTGCCGCACCTCCAGCCAGTCAGCGAGCGCAAAGGAGGGTGTGGCAATCACAGCTGCTTTTCTGCTCTCGATGTCCAATGGGATACAATCCGACCAAACCACTCTGTCCACCTCAAGCCAGTCGGCGAGCGCAAAGGACGGCGTCGCCAGCAGGATGCTGCCCACAATTTGCCACAGCTGTGATGTTTGCTTTGATTTTGCTGTGATTTTGCTTCTCTATAGACACATTCCGAGATTAATGATTGTTCACCTCCAGCCAGTCGGCGAGCGCAAAGGAGGGCGTGGCGAGCAGGATGATGCCCACAAACTGCCACAGCGCGGCGCGGAAGCCGGCCTCGTTCTTCTCCGACAGCGCCGTCTGGAAATTGCGCTGCGCGTAGCTAATGCGCACCTGCATCACAAACACTTGATATGTTTTGTTTGTCATGTGATTTCTCGAGCGGCAAAAGGCGCCGCAAATGGCGCCGCAATCGTGATGGTAGCGACATTAAGGTTGGCATCTTTTCGCTGCTCTTCACGGCGCGCCAGCACCCTGCTCTCCCATGCCCTGACGCCGCAGATATGAAGTCCACGATGCCACCCGTGTGCGACCAAGTTGTGGGCATCTGGGGCAGTTGGTTGGCAGTCTCACCAGCAGCCCTGTCGTACACAGCGCGGTGGCGACAGTCGCGACAGCATAGCCGCGCGCCTTCCACTTCTCCTCGCCTGCAGTCCAGACGCAATAGACCACGCTTTGTCAGGACCTGTTCATTGCCATGCGCCAGCTCGTTCGCCCATGCATCAATTGCCCGGTGCGCATTTCCTTGTCGCGACTGTCGCCACCGCGCTGTGTACGACAGGGCTGCTGGTGAGACTGCCAACCAACTGCCCCAGATGCCCAAACTTGGTCGCACACGTGACGCGCTGCCGGAAGAGTAAAAAGCAGCTCACTCTGGAACCACCGCCGGCAGACGGCCAGCCACTTTGGGAAGACCTCGCTGAGCGGCCGGCTGGGCCCTGAAAGCTCCGCCGCCGCGTGACGGCCCATGCCGGTGTTTGAGGCATTGGTCACCTGCAGGAGATGACGACATCATACAATCGGAGCACGAGCAGGCATCATGCATGGCGCATGACGGCAAAGCGCCAGCATGTACATGCCAGCCACTGACACCATCCCATGCAATGTTTCGATTGCTGCGCCACCCATGTTACCACCTACCTTGACCTGCACCAGCGCGCCGCTCTTGGCGGACGACAGCAGGGACTTGGACTCATTGTCGCTGCCCATGGGCGCCTGCGGCTGAGTGCCGACGTCCTCGGCGGCAAACGCCTTGGCCACGCCTTGGCCACACCGGCACGGCGATCGACTGTTTCGCTGGTCTAGAGACTAGTTGCTCTGACTCGGGCAGGATAGACTGCCTCTTTCGAACTGCAAGCTGGACCCCCAGGGTGAGCGGTGCCAAATGCGCCAAGTGCGCTGCTGTTTGCCAGCCTGGTATTAATGCAGACGGCCTCGAGAAGAAGATTTTAGAATCTCGAACATATGAATTCTTGTTCTGCACTGGAATCCTCGCGTACAAAATCGCTGTCTGCGTAAGGAACTCACGCTGTCTAGCTGAATCGGCCTTGTTCGTGCCAATTCAAGCCAAACCTACAGCTGGTCAATGTCATCACCAGCGCCTAATCAAGCGCTCAGGATTGCCACATATCCAAGTCTATGAACAAACATACTGCATTGTGGTTTGCAAAGTGCGACAGTTGTCTGTCTCGTGAGGCTGGCTTTTTGCTGCAGGGTCTGGTAATTAGGAGCAGTTGTAGTTGATTCCTGCTAATGTGCTGATGATCTGTCCGGAACAAGATCAACGCAGTTTGCTGCTCACTTGTTGCAATTTCGAACAGCAAAATCATACTCGGTACCAAAATCAGCTCTGCACTTGATTCGTTTCGACTTACGCGATGCTCCGCACACTGCCGCGTGCTGGTGGCGGCACCATGCACTCGCAGAGGCTTGTCAGCCCGACAGCACCTGCACAGCGCCTACAGCCCTGCCTGCGTGCGCTGCAGCCATGCAGGAGGCGACGCGTGCTGCCAGTGCGCGCAGCCATGGCAGGATCAGCAGGCAGCGGGTCGCCCGACCCATACGAAGTGAGCATCGTCTGTGCTAACAGATCCTGCAAAGTGCAGAAACCTCCGTTATATATGTTCACAGGCGAAATTGATGTTCACAACCCGTAACCCATATATATACCGCCAGGTGCTGGGCCTCTCGCCGGGCGCCAACTCAGAGGCAGTGCAGCGGTCCTACCGGCGGGCGCTCAATGATGCGAAGCGAGCGAACGACAAGGGGCGCGTCGAGAACATTGAGGCGGCGCACACCAGCATCATGATGTCGGGGCTGACGGCACGCATGAAGGTGGGTGCGAATCGCTGCCTCACTGTCGGCCGCACCATGCATGCCGCATGCTCGCCTTGACTTGGAATTGCCGTGTTGCTATCTCTCCGAGGGCAGAGAGCAGTGCCGTGCCACGCATTGCCGCATTGTTCGATGATACACCTTGCGCATTGGAGCGATCCTGGTGGCTGCAGGGCGGTGGCGGCGATGTGGCGAAGGAGGTCATGTACGCAGATCGCGCGGTGTACTTCCCTTGGCGGCCGAGGTGAGCAGAAGCTAATTGTTGCGCACAGCTCGCGGTTCCAAACTATGGAAGGCTGGACTTGTCGGCTCGCGCACGCCTCATGGCGCGGCTCAGTACATGTCACACCCAGCGGCATGCGGCAGGTCGGAACGTCGCTGAGCGCCGGTGACACCATCGCAGTGCATAAGACGATGCAGAATCATACCTGTAGGTGCACGCCCTGCTTGGTGGCTTGGGTGGAATCACTCGTGCATGGCGACAGCTCGATGCAATGCAGTTGGTCAGCGGCCCAGTTGGACGGCAGGGGGAGCCGTCACAAATGCAGGCCCTGCCTGGATGCAGGAAGTATGTGTCAGAGGCACGCTTCATCCAGATCGTGGGCGCCATCCAGCTGCTGCTGGCGGCCTGGTCGCTGCTGTCCTCTGTCACCGCCGGCACCCAGCCCCTCGTTACATGTGCGTCTTCACAGTACCACCCATATCGCTGGCCTGGCGGCTCACAGTGACACTTGACGAATCAACAGAAAAGTTGCTGGTGGCTGCTGAACTCTGTCACCGCCGCCACCCGGCCCCTCGTCGCATGCGAGTTGTGCCCTCGTCACATCATGTGAGTCCTGCCGGCGTGGGATGCGCCGCTGCTTCTGTGCACCTGCGCGGGGATATCGGGGATGGGGATGCAAAGCAGCCATGGCCTGGTTGGTCCTGGCAATATCGTAAGATCCCAGGCTTGCCAGATCTCGGGGAGTTCCCCTTTGCAAGGTCGCATGCATGGTGGCACGTGCCGCCAAATTAGAAGAATTGTTTCATTGCTGGCATCCACGCTCACGGACTGACGCGTGATGCCATACCCTGCAGCGTCAGTGGTGGCGGTGTGCGCCAACGTGTACAAGCAGAACATGATCTTCCCGGCGCCCACCGCCTCAACGGGCGGCAACAAAAACCAGAGTGAGCAATCTTTGAATTCCGCACGTCTGCAGGAATGCTGCAGGAATGCAGCACACATCGTTTTTGCCACGCGCGAGCTTCTGCGGAGTGACATCACGACAGCAAAGCCTACGAACAGGAAATGTGGTTCGAACACCACAGTTCGCTGCCCGCTGCAGTACGCACATGTGTTGCTTTTCCCACGCAGCGTTCAAGAACCTGTGGCGCGGCGCGCTGCTGACAGTGATGGCCACCTTCCTGGGCCCCTTCCTGTTCTTCACTGTGCCCGACTTCCTGGTCACCACCATCACCAAGGGCGCCATGCCCCTGTGGTTCTACCAGAGCGAGGTACGTGCAGTGCAGTGCTGATTGGATGATTTTGGATGATGCAATTGTGCGTGTGCAGAATGGGGTTTTCGCCTTCAACAACTGTGAAAAACTGCGGATGGGCATGGCGGCACTGGTTGAAGGATTTGGGCGTGGTCCCATCTGGCTCTAATCTGGTCGCTGCGTCTGATGGAGTGTGCTTTTGACTTGCAGACGACGCTGCTGTGCGTGGGCGCCGCGCTGATGAATTTCCTGTTCTCAGCGTTCCTGCGGTGATCTTGCTCGCGGCCGGGGCGGCAAGGCTCAGGGCGGCGTAAATCAAGAGTGTACACCTATCAAAGCACGGAAGATTTGACTCCAATTTCCAGGCTTCCGCAAGCAAGATCTGGATTGGTGTTTCTGCGCCTTGATGCACTGTGAGGTTTGAGAGCGGATATAGCGGTACAATGCAATCAAGCATGGTTTGATCTACGGCATGAGATGTTAGTCTGCACGGCGACTCCCGTTTCGGTCAAGCATGTCATGACACTACCTAAAGCTGCAATTCCATTCGTGCGAGCAATGCGATAGGAAGTGGCATGACGTCGAATGGCACATCACACTGGAACTGCAAGTGTGGCCATCAGGTGTGATCTGCAGAGTGTTGTAAAGCATTGGCGGCAGGCTCAAGCAGAGGTTGATGCTACCCGAACGCTACAACATGACGTACCCAGCAGCCCTCAGGTGTGTTGTGTATGGACGCTCGCGCGACAGTGCGCAGACAGCAGTGACAAGCAGTGGCAAAACTCAACACGAATATCAAGAGCAATCCGTCCACAAAATCGGTTGATATCCTCGTCTGATTGCAGGTCAAAAGGATGCGGCGCGCCTCGCCCAACTCCGCCGCGCCCCTCCCGGCGCATCGGCAACACGCAGGCGCCGCGCTCGCTGGCCGCCGCTGCTTGAGTGGCAGTCAGAATACGGTGTGGACACAACTCGACCCATGCCAATATCGGCTTCTCCGCCGCCTGCTACGGAGCCGGCGCAGCCGCGGACATGGCGCTTGGGCCCCAGCAGGACTGACAGCCCATGCCTCTCTTGTGGCTCCTCTCAGTGGTGCAGCGCCGACGCGGACTGCAGGGCCCCGCTGCCTCGTATGCTCCACATTGTAATTGTCATTATTACGTTATCTACTTTCTGATCGACTCCATGGCCTGCTCCACCTCCTCCGACTGGCGGCCGCCGGCCAGCGAGGCGGAGCCGTCCAGGTACTCTGTCGCCAGCTGCACCCGCTTGACATTCTCCTGCTCGTCCACCAGCAGGTTGCCGTACCTGTGGGACAAAACGGGTCACTCTACGGTGGGTGCTTGAAAGGCATTCCTTCACGTTTCAAACGAGAAGGGAGGAAATGGGGTTGGACAGCACCGCCACCGGCAGCAGGAGCGGACATAGTCAGGGCCGCCGCACCAATCGCGACCACAATCAGGCAGCAACGATGCTGCTGGGGATTGGGGGTGGGCTGCAGGCAGCAGCCGGCACGCCGGCATTGGCAGATGGCGAGACGGTGCTGACGTTGCGAGTGGCGCGCCAGCATGGAATCTCAGGAGGTTGAAATATAGATTGATCCGCAAGGGAAAGCAGTCTGCATGTGTGTTCAAGAGGCTGAACTGAGGACGCACTTGAGCAGGATCTCCACGCTCATCTCGGGCTTGTCGAACTCGACCTTGCCGTCGCGGCTGTTGACCAGGCGCTTGCCCAGGTTCTCCAGCCCGGTGGCCTCCACCCACTCCCGCACCTATGTGCAGGTGCGGACGCAGCTGATTGACAGACGAGATACTGGCAGCAAATTCTTCGCGTGTCAGGGACTCTGGGCAAGTCATGGCGGGCATGCAGGTCTCTGGCCCAGTTAGTTTGCTATCAGGGTTTAGAGTCACAGCGGGAGCTTCCACAGCTCGGATCAAAAGTATAGAATGCAGATTTCAGCTGTGGTGTTTCACCAACCAACACATGTTGCACTGCCTCCTGCGTCCATCCACCCAGCGACGGCCTGGTACGGCTGGATCTTGTATGTACAAGGCGGCCCGCTACTGGAATTGGGCACCCCGCCTCGGGCGTTTTCCAGCTTATTTTTGGGCGCAGGAATATTGTAGGAGTGCAAATCACCTTGTCATCGTACACACGGGCCCGCATTGCTCCAAAAAAGTCGATGCTCTGCCCCGGGTAGCTGTCCACAATGGTCTCGACCTGCCCGCGGTTGACGCCGTCGTGCTGGAAGATGCCCATGCACACACCTGCGGCAAGGTTTCGAATCCGGTAGGCTGCATCTAACAGTGGCAATCGCCGCCGCCATCGCTCAGGCTCCTCCTCCTGCATCAAGGCTGGCGGCACAGCTGCATGGACCAGCAGGTTTCGCATACAGGAGGCACATGGAAGGTCCACTCAAATCGCACATGATAAGCCTCGCTAAAGCAAAAGATATCTAGAGTTTAGATTTGGCATCGCACCGATGCGGTCCTCGCGCGTCGGGTTCCAGTAGAACTTCTCCATGCGGCCGTCACGGATGAGCGGCGCGTACAGGGTGGAGAAGTCGTTACCCGTGCACACGATGGGCACGCGAGGGATCTGCATGGTGGCAGAACCATATCACGAATAACTGATGTGTTTGTGACGGCTGTCACTGGTTTTGAGGCAGGTGCAGGTGCAGACGGGAGTTGAGCATCACAGCACCTAGCACCCTGCTTCCAACTCCAGCTGCTTCCAACTCCAGACATACAGTGAAGCCTTGGCCTGAGGTGCATCAGGATCGGAATGCGTCAGATGGAATAAATGGGCAGGTTTGCGTCTGTCAAGAATGTACATCATTTCGCCAGTTCCATAACCATGCTAAAACAGCAGCAGGCCACACACCTCCTCGGTCTTGTACACGCCGGGCAGCTGCACGTTGGTGGGCGCATCGGCGATGTTCATGAGCGTGGCGTTGACCATCTGGTTGTTGACTGTGTACTGCGTGCCGTCGCCCATGCGGCCGGCACCTGCATTGCGAGCACAGTGCGCAGTCAGCAAGCGGCTCCAGAAGCGGGTCATGTGAGTTTTGAAAAAGTGTAAAGGTTTGCCCTCATTTGTCAGTCTGTGTGCGTGCCACACCAGCAGAGGATGCTCGAAGTCATCCCACAACAGCTGCTCAAAGTCTTCTGTGCTCAAACACTTCTCTGCGCAAGCTGTTGGGAAGGTGATAGTAACCCACCGGCGTCCAGGTCGTTGATGAACAGGGAGCAGAGCTTGCCCTTCTTGATGACATCGGACGCCTCGCGGTAGCGCTGGCGCACCAGCTTGGCGGGCTCGCCGGCGTTGCCGCTCTCCAGCTCGCCCGCGGACATGACGATGGGGTTGATGCCCAGCTTCTTGTACGCCAGCGAGCACTGTTGGGAGGCAATTTGTGTTGTTTGTCATGAGTATTGACATGTCAGCTGCGTCGGCTGAAAAGACATATCTGAGCACAAGGTATGCATGTGTGGTTGGCACAGCAGGGGCACTAGAGGGTGCGGATGGCAGGCGCGCAACTGGGTCGGAAAATCACACCTGGAAGGTCTTGCCCTGGCCCTTGCCACCCCAGATGCCCAGAATGAGCGGGACCTTGATCTTCGGCAGGTCCATGAAGTTCTTGGCGACGTGGATGGAGAGCTTGTCCAGGAACGCCGGGCTGATGTAGTAGCCCTCCTGCGCGTCAATTGAGGCGAAACAATGTTGATTTGGGAGCATCATGGATTAGAGATGAATTAGCAAGTTGTCCAGGAACGCCGGGCCTATGTGGTGACCCTCCTGCGAATTGAGTGAGGACGACAATCACATTGTGCATGATAACCTGCGCAAAGCAGAACGTGCAGCGGCAGCAGCAGTCTTCATCTCGCGGAACCCTCGCCGCCGCCAATGTTCCAACAGGCTGGTCGAATGGCTGATGGGGAAGATTGGTAAATGGACAGCCTGAGACTGAGGGCGCACCTCGATGTTGTTGAGGTGGCGCTGCGCCTGGCTGAGGTACTCCTCAGAGGACAGGATCGCGTTCTGGGTGCCGCCCTGGCCGGCGCCGCCCTGGAACAGGCTGTCAATCATGCCGCGGCCGCGGGAAATGTCTTGCTGCGGTGAGAAGCACACACGGGGCGTCAGCAGCAGCAGCAGTGGTAGCAGCAGTGGCAGGGGGCCTGTTGTGGACCCCTATTGCATGGAGTGGCATGGAGTGGCCGGCATGCGCGCGACTGCATCTTAATTGCCGAATGCTGAGGCGGCAAGCAGCGCAGCCTGCTCAATATCAGTTGCAGGGCAAGGGGTCTGACGCACGGTTCATCACGAGATCCATGCTGCCACAGTTTGCTGTGCAGAAGAACCATCAGACTGGACATATGCGCTACCTGGTCGTCAGACGAGTCGCGGCCGGCGTCCATGCCAGACCAGCGGCCCTTCTGGCTCTTGGAGGCCATCATGTGCACCTTGGAGCCATTGCAGACCTGCGCGGCAGCGCTGATCACGATCAGTCGGGACGCACACATTTGGCGCCGCCTCGTGTCTGTCAAGATGCAATGCGATCGGTGGGCGCATAATAGCGGGCAGCCCACGCAATTGTGCCACAACGTAGATGCATATCACTGCTGCGGAGTGTGCAGTTGCGCAACGGTGAGTGGCAGCAGTGTCGCACCTGAGTCCTCAGCTGCTGGCCTGCAAAGTTGGGCTTTAGGGCCTGGCGGCTGACCGTCCTGTAACGATATGCGCAAATGTGTCAATTTGGGCGGCAGCATGATGCACACGGGGCAAAGCGGCAAGCTTTCAGGATCAGCAGGCAAGCTGATGGCGAGATCGTTGGCGCTAGGGCAGTCCGCGCGTGCGCACCCAGGACGGCAGACTGGAGCCTGCGTGCAAGAGAAGATGAGTCAGCCACATGCTGCATGGACCGTGAGACACGGCAGGCGCTGCGCACACCCGACAGGCGAACCGCTGGCAACTGCGTGCAGGCAACCCCGTGCGCACCTTGCACTGCATGGTGCTCATTGCGACTGTTGTGCTGGGCGAGTGGTGGGATCGATGGATCGCTGGTTGACTGGATGTGAAAGCGGCGGCAGCAGAAAGTGAGTCGGCTCGTCCGGAACAGTCCCGAAACCTCTCGTTGCTGTGTGGCCTGGAAAGGGTAAGAGGGTCGGTGCGGTTGCCTCATCAACTTTGTAGCCCTCCTTTCCCCCTAGTTCAGGGGATGATAAAGTGTAGAACGCTAATACTACTAACACTCAATCGCCACCAACAAGCACCAGCCGGTGTCCTGATCAGGGCTGAGAATGCGACCCTGACCATTGATGAAGACCCGGTAGTAGTGCAGCGCTGTTCCAGGCACGATCGCAAAGACCTCGCGGCGTTGCTGTTTGATGCCCGTCGTGGCTTCCAAGGGTACCCTCAAGCGCTTCCGCGTTGGCGACCTGCCCACGGTTTATTGCATCCAGGAATACATATCGAAAGCTGAGGAGACATCCTTGCTCACGGAGATCCGCAGCGCTAAGACCCGCTGGACTCAGGTGACTCCTGCATCCATGGTGCACTTGGCGGTGTACATCGTGTGCTGACGGAGATGGGTTGATGTAGAAGATTACACGCTCACGATGTATCGGGAAAACACATCATACCCTGTGCGTTCGGAGGTGCAGCGAGCCGGGCGCTGCAACGTGCTTGGCAGTGGATCGAGCGGTGGCGGCATACACTGACAACCCACATCTCCCACAGGTCTCCGGGCGCCGGCTGCAGAACTATGGCGGGTTGGTGACGGCGAAGGGCCTGCTAGCCGCGAAGCTGCCGGCATGGCTGCAGTCGCTGGGCGCCCGCATGGCGCATGACACTGCCATTTTTGGCGACGATGCTGGCAGCAATGGCGGCAGCGGCAGCGGCAGCGGCAGCGGCAGCGCCACTGCACGCCTGCCGAATCATGTGCTCGTGAACGAGTATGAGCCTGGCGAAGGTATCATGGTGCGTGGCTGACGTGCAAGTCAATCTGCCATCGATCTGCTACACACTCCCAAGTGCCTGAGGTTTCTATAACGCATGCTTGTTGCTGGCAATGGTACCCCACCTGCAGAAGGCGCACACGTTTAAATCCCTGAAAATACCACCTACACTTTGAGGTGGTTTCAGCAGGGTCACAAGCACAACAGTGTCATCGGTGTAGGCGCATGAGGATGGGCCCGCCTACTTTTCAGGCGTCTGCATCCTGTCTCTGGGCGGCCCCGCCGTCATGCGCTTCTTCCGCAAGTCCTCAGGTGCGAGGCGTCAGCCTGACAGCTGACATGCGCGACCTGCTCAAGCAGCGGACACAGCAAATGACGCGGGGTTCAGTCAAGCCTGCGGGAGCCTGCAGAGGCTTGTGCGCACTGCGGTCCTCGGCCACCGTCATGACTCATCTTGTGGGTGCGGTGCATGCAGATGGCGGGAAGCAGCCGGCGCTGTCGGTGGCGCTGATGCCGCGCAGCCTGCTGGTGTTCGCGGAGGACGCCTACAATGAATGCCTGCACGGCATCGACGCCGTGAGAATATTGACAGCTCAGACACTGGCGATGGCTGCGGCGCGGCAGGTTGTACCTGTGAGGCTGCGACTGCCGGTGCATTGTGGCCTGCCAGCCGGTCCACATGACAGGGAACGCCTGCAACACCATACACCGTTGCTCGCCGCGGGAGGGCGGAAGCGCCCTGCAGCAGCACACCACAGCGTCAATTGAGCTGCACACATATCCTGCAAGTGTAAGATGACTTATGCGCAGGCGGAAGAGGACGTGCTGGACGACAAGGTGGCGAACCTCGCGGCGTCGGGGCTGCAGCCGGGGTGCAGCCTGCCACGAAGCTGCGGCCGCGTGTCGTTGACGATTCGGCGGGTGGAGCGCGTGATGAAGGCGTTGCGCCTGTGATGGGTCTGCGGGGGTGGTGCGTTGACGGTGCGCGGTGCTGACGATTCGGCGGGTGAAGTCGTGATGAAGGCGCTGCGTCTGTGGCAGGTCTGCAGGGGTGTTGGACCCTGAAATGCTCCGACGCGAACGTGTGATAAAGGCGCTGTGTCTGTGACGGTGGCAGAGTCTGCAGGCGGTCGTCAAACCATATACGTGGTAGAGTGCGTCGAAGGTGTTCCACTCGGAAGGGGCGAGGCGGCGGGGTTTCTTCAATTGCATTACCAGAATGCATTTGACATCTGTGGCAAAATACGCATGCCGCATGTCTGATGTCGGAACTCTGAAAACAACTTGCTTGTCGTTTAAGTGTGAGGAGGGCAAAGCACCCTAAAGGCCTGCAGTAGGTAAAGCGATGAATTGCAATGACTGCGAAACATCTGCGCTTAAGTATGGTACAGCCGCAGCCGCAACTGCTTGCACCCCGACCCTCCCAGTTCTCGATACAGGAACGCAACAGCTCTCCTCAATGTACTTCAGCAAATTGACGAGTTCACAGTGGCTGAAGCATGCAGCTGATGGAGGTGCTGACCAATTCTGCGCAGGCTGGGGGCGCCACCCCAGGGTGGGCGGCCGCAACAGCCGCGGCATCGTCACTCGAAATCTGAGAATACTTTCCTGCTGTATATTCACACTCCTCTGCGGAGCGTTGCCTGATGAACGCTTCCAGATACCCAAACGCTTTCCCCGGAATATGTCCCAGTAGCCGTATGGTTGTACACAGTCTCAGCGCTTTTGGAAGTTGATTTTCTTGAGCGCCAGCGCCGAACCCAGCCTGCAAACACAAGTCGCTCACTGTAAGTTCTGTTTTGCAGCGTGTTCTGCAGCATGCACGCATGCAATTCCTCGGGGAGGGAAGCGCGCCGACCGCAACCACGTGAGTCAAGTCTCTGGGTACGCAGAGACGCTGCCAGACACAGCGCCGGATGCGGCCGCTCTACACACGTCAGAGGACTCCAGCAGCTGGACTCCAGCTGTTGGGACTCCAGCTGATGGAAAGCTGTTGGACGAGCATGCTGTGGAGTACATGGGGACAGGCACGCGAACAAGATGACGCATCCAACCAGGTTCGGCCAGCGTAACAAACAGCATCTGAGAAAAATCCTTCCGAAAGAAAGTCTGGCAGGTTCTCTCCCACGCACCCGAACAGGATGATGTAGCCGATCAGGACGCCGACAGCGCCGCCAAGGTACGATGTCTTGTAGCCGAAGTGGTCCAGGAGGTACGCCTTGACGGTTGTGACGCCCCCCGTCTCCTGTGGGCGATGTGCACATGACACCATTTGGCATATGCCTGTGAGACTGTGCATGTGTGGACAAAGACGCCGGGTAGCCGGCTGGTTGCCACCACAGTGATGAAGCCAGCACAATCAAGCCAGGTGTGCCATGGAGCAAGACGCATGGCGATGGCATTGACAGCCAATCCAGCACGGCGCAGCCACACCTCAAGTACAAGGGCGTTCGGGCGGGTATGTTGACATGTAGCTGAGGCAGCTACCGGACGGCACTGAGTGTGTCTCAGGCAAGGAGCTTGTCTTAGGCAAGGAGGGTGTCGGCACTCACCGTCTCAAAGGTGGAGGTCACATTGCCCAGCTGCGACGTCACGAAGCCGAGCAGCACCCAGGAGATGGGGTTGAGCCAGTACCTGTGTGTGTAAACAGCCCCACAATAAAGGTCAAGGGCCTCAGGCCGTGAACCAGAAGACCGCATGTGCATGACAGAGGAGTCCGGCAGGACGGATGACCACACACACACACAGCGAGGGGACTCACAGCCAGATCCACCAGCCGGGGTAGTCGGGCTGCGGGATGACGAAGCCACAGTGCAGCGAGAACATGAAGTACACCTGCAGGATTGCAAGGGACGCGCTTTGGTGACGCGGCACAGCAACAGTGGCACCAGCAAGTCCACGGATCACGCACTTGTGACAGCAGCGTGCACAGCTCCCAAATCGCTGGCAGCTGGCATACAGGTATGCAGGCCCTGTCGAAATCGACTCGTTACAGGAGGTCAACGGTGGCGGCGACGGTAGCGGACAAGGTATACTTGACAGACAAAATGGAGCAGGAATGCGGGAGGGAGGGACTGAGGGTTTTGGGCGCACCGTGCCGCTGATCATGTAAGCCACCGGCATATTGGGTGTGATGCAGATGGACAGGATGCCGAAGTACACGAATATGGACAGGCTCAGGTACTCGAAGAACAGGAACCTGCACGAGGCAAGGGAATTCATTGCAGTCCTATTCCCTCGAACATGACTGGACAGGTTGGATGCACTCATTGAAGAAGAGGCACGTACGGCAGGGCAATGGAGTGCGGTAAGTCAATGCTGTGTCCTGCTGCCTTGGGTTCTGTTCCTCGTTGCTGTTTTTGAGATGGACATGCTGGACTGTGTGCTCGGCAGCGACCAGTGAGAATGACACGGCAACAGCCGCCCACAGGGTGTGACAGAAAAGCAATGCGGTGAAGCGGGTGGACCCGGAGATGGCAAAACAGGCAGCGGGGCGCACCAGAAGAACTTGCCCACCGACCATTCGAAGCCGATCATACTGTAGACGATGGCCACGAACATGACGGAGATGCCTAGCAGGTATGGCACCTCTATCAGCATCTGCGCCACGCTGTATGGGAGGCACGCGTAGTAGCCTGCACGGCAAATGAAAGAAAGGTCTGACTCTGGATTGCATTGCCAACCACATGCAACACAGCATCCTCGCCACGCAGCAGGGCAGGTACGACAATCTTGCAGCAGAGCAGGCACGCGACGGCTTAACGGACAACATCAGGCGGCCCACCTGCTGCGCGCTCACGGTAAAACACCGATCGCTCAACAGAAATGACCGGCTGCACCAGGCAGGCGTTGAGGCAGCCCAGGAACATGGTGGCGATGAACATGGCGCCCTGCAGGCATCATCACGAGAGGCTCGTCAGCCGTCTTTGCTGCAGCAGGTGTGGCGATGTGCGCAAAGCTGCATATGCGCAAAACCGCCACTGAACAGGGTTGCCACGCCATCTGACCACGGGGTAGTTTCTGATGCTGGGCAAGACTAAGCAACGGCCCAATCTGCACTGCAGAATTATCAAGTCGGACAAAGGAGCACAGGATAACAAAGTCACCATGACTGTAAGGATGTCGGTGCGGGTTTCCCGGCGCAATCCCATCTGCCAGAAGGCGGTGCCGAAGAACAGCGCCTGCAATAGGGACGATGCATTCAGAAACTCGCAAATAATGCCGTTTACAAGGCTGTTCTGCCTGTGAATGAGCACTCAATCAGCAATGAACTGTAATCGAGACGATGGCACCAAGGCCAAGACGCCGCTGCTCACCATGACGAAAATGAAGATGATGCGGAGGGTGTTGTACTCTGCACCCGTGAGCGAGAACACATGTCAGGAACACATTTGCGGCAGCCATGCTGAAGTGCATGTTCAGGTTGGCAAGAAGCAATGGCACGCTTACTTTGGGAGAAAACTGAGCGCTGCAGCCCCACAAAGCCAGGTGATGGCAACATCAGAGGGCTCCAGCGCGCACCCGAGTAGCGCCAGTAGACCTGGTTGTTCTTCCACAGGATGGTGCACAGCTGCGACCAGCGGCTAACGGCGTAATGGTCGGGGAAGTGCAGCGGCTCGGTGCCCGGCGCCGGCACCGCCAGCTCCTCGATCATCTTGTTCGCCCGCCTGCAGCGGTGCAGAAGTGAGATTGATGATTTGTACAGCTTGAAAAGGTGAGCTATTGCAGGGCAGGGCAGCACACTGCAGCGACTGGGTGCCGGACGCAGGCACCCCGCCAGCTCCTCGATCATCTTGATTGAGCGCGCCTGCGGCGGGTTCAGTGGGGAACATCGAACATACTAACACATCAAAGAGTGAACTGGCTCGCGGGCGCCGACAGCTCCTCGATCGTCTTGTTCGCTTGCCTGCGGCATTGATAGCCGATTGGCGATTGGCATGCAAAAGCACAAAGAGCAGCTGCAATAGTCAGGAGCCTTGCAGTGCCAGAGCTGCGGGACACACGCATGCCGCAGAGTGCATCAAGGCGCTGGCAGCACATGCTCAGGCCTGACGTAACCTTGTGGGAAGCGGCAGCGCACATGTCCGTGACGCTGGACAGTACAAAACGCATGGGGTATCTCTCTGCCAAGCTGTGGTTCATCGTCCTATAGATAGCCCCATCGATGAGACAGTTTGTATCTAGACTCCAACGGAGGTGGCGACGCGCACGTGCTCATGTCGCTGTTGGCGTACAGCGCAGCAAAGTCCTGGCCGGTGCGGTGCTCCACCGAGTTGTTTGCGACTTCCAGCATCCAGGTGGCGGGGTTGTAGCCCTCCTCGACGGGCGGCACGCCCTCGATGGCCTGCGAGCAGCGTCCAGGGTTCACAGACTGATGAAGAGCCGAAAACGTGAGGAGGACCATGTGAGAGTAGCTGATCTGGTTCCGGATCACAAGTCGGGAGGGGCCGGCGGCACGGTTTCCGGTAGCAGCGCCTACATGATAAGGCCATTCAATATGACCCTGTCGCCATGCCCATCGAGGAGATGCCGACGTATGCCGGACTGCACAAAGAACAGCATGCAGCAGCTGGAAGTACCTGGAAGTAGTCGATGAGGTTCTGCGAGCGGTAGCCTGTCTCGCCGAAGAAGATGATGCGGCCGCCGCGCTTCATCAGCAGCAGCTCGTCAAACGCCTGCACCACAGGCGACGCCATTTCAGATGGGCACATCTGAACAACACCTCAACATGGGCATGGCCACGGGCACCTGTGACCGGTTCGCAGCTCGGACAGCATATGAGACTTGCACTGTGGATGAGCAGTTGCATGCTGCTTGTGCCTGCACCAGAGAAGCAGTGTGCCAGTAGCACACTTGGCGATCTCGATTCTGCGCTGATAGGCGCAGCGGCGCACCTCGAAGATGTCGATGGACGGCTGGTGGATGGTGCACACCACCGTGCGGCCAGTGTCCACCGTGTTGCGCACTGTGCGCATCACGATGGCCGCCGCCCGCGCGTCCAGCCCTGCAGCAAATTTCCGCCACATATTGATCATGTGCTAGCCGACAGATTCCGCATGGTTGTGAGGGACTCTTGCCGCGTGCTCTGGCCCCAATGGACTAGGATGACTATGCAGGGCGGGGCACGCTGCACAGCTGGCAAGAAGGGGAAAGGAGCCAAACCGGAGGTTGGCTCGTCCATGAAGACGATGGAGGGGTTCGCCACCAGCTCCACCGCAATGGTCAGCCGCTTGCGCTGCTCCACCGATAGGCCATACTGGCCTGCAGTGAGCATGCACATGCATGCCTCAGTTTGGCTGCGGCTTTTCTTGCAAAGGTACACTTGATAGGCGCCAGAGGGACATGGGGCTCGCCGAGCTTTCAGGCAACCAACCTCGTACTTTGCCTGGGCCATGCGCCCTGCAATGGCCCAGCATACCTTGTCACCTCATGCACACGTTGTTGCATTGTTCTTGCAAAACGATCACTGTGAATAATCGAAACATACCTGGCAGGCCGACGATGGCGTTGCGGATGGGGGTGAGCTCCACGACCTCCATGATCTCCTCCACGAAGGCGGTCTTCACGGCGCTGGAGACGGCGCCGGGCAGTCGCAGGAAGGCGGAGTACAGCAGCGCCTCGTGCACCGTCGTCTGCGGCGAGTGGATGTCCGTCTGCAGGGACAGGGATCGCAAAACTCTGACTCTACAATCAAGAATCCCTGTGGCCGGGGCTTGCACCATCGTCTCTGCCTTCAGTGACAAGGACTTCTGTTTCCATGCCGGATCGAATTTCCACATAAATCGGATCAGCGACGGCAAGGACAGCTGCGCAGCACATCATGGGGTTAACACAGCCGCGGCTGTGGCTTTGGGGTTGGCATGCAGTTAGTAGGTCCGTGCGAGAGAGATATAGGAGATCAACGAGATTGCACACCTGCTCAACGTAGCCTGCACGAGAAGGCACAAGTACAGTTAGTGTCCGGCACGATCATCTTGGTGATAGTCTATGGTGGCCACTGCTCAGGCACATGCGCATCGGCCTGGAGGGATTGCCAACCTCAGGCCCGCAATGTGTGCTGACAAGGGCCTGCTAAACGCACCGCTGATTCGCGCGAACGTCTCTGCATTCTTCGGGTGGCCCTGCAGTTTGCAGCATGAACGACCTTTGATGTTTGGTGTCGAAAGATGCTCTGAAAGCTGGACATCTGCCTTGAGTAGATACCAGAAGAAAGCTGGCCATCTGCCTAGAGTAGATGTCCGAGCTTAATGGATGTGCACGACAGCAGAATTCGAGACAGGCGGGGGTGCACACGTTGACGCGGATGTCGCCCTCGATCTTGCCGCCGGTCTTGCGGTCTGCCAGCACATCCAGCAGCGTCGTCTGCAGGTAGACAACATAAAGGTCGCGACGTGTCCACATGACGACAACAGCCACATGGTCGCAGCATGGTCATGCAAGCATCGCAGCAGCGCACAGGTGGCACAGCTATCCGAGGTGCAGGTTTAGGGTTTAGGCCCACCTTGCCGGCGCCGGTCTCGCCCATGAAGGCTGTCAGGATGTTGGGCCGGAAGGCGCCGCTGACTTCCTGCGTTCCAAACGAAGCACACGTCTCAGGATCTGGGAGATACATTGCCGGCGGCAGACGCAGGCAGTGGAAGTGTGCAGACGTCGCGCAGAACCACGATGCAGTCAGCGCGCTCTGCCACAGAGCCTGTGAAACGAATGAACTGAGGCTGTGACAGGCAAGGTTTCATGCTGCGCACGTTGAGGATGGACAGGCGGCCCGCGTCCTCGGGGCGCTGGCCCTTGTTCTCCTCCTGGCCTGGCGGCATGTCCACGCTGTAGTACACGTTGCTGAAGGTCTGCGCGGCACAACAGCACGCAATGGAAGATAGAGTGCATGACAACCTATGCATTAATGCAGTATAGGATACAGTATGGGATACAAAGGACGTCCACAATGAAGCACACGTTGCTGAGGGTCTGCGCTGCAGAGATAGCGTGTATGTCCACACAATCGGAGGCATGCAGTAGACAGGTGGCCAAAGCCAGGCTGCCCCTGTGCAGACACAGCCTTGCCAGATGAACGGCGGAGAGGCACGACAAGCAGCGGGATGGCTCTCCAGGTGTCTGCAGTCATCGATGCCCTCCAATGTCCACACAACATGCCTGACAAATGAGCGACAATCTACGGGCCCTGACCATTCCATTCGATTGCACTCCACGTTATTTTCATTTTCGGTTCCGTGCATTGAGGGGCACCATGTGACAGCTGCTCCAAGGGTACCACACTCAACGACTCCTCGTGATTGGAGTTGAAAGAGAACAAAGCAACGGCGCACCATGTACAGCTGCTCGAAGGGGAGGGCGCTGGCGCTGGCGCCGCCGTCGTCGGCGTTCACCTTGCCGTTGCTGCCCAGGCTCACCATGTCGATGGCCGCATCCTTGCCGGCCGGCTTGTCCATCTGCGACCAGGATGATTTCGGCGCGTCAAAACACTGGCGGCCAGATCGTCGCGCCTGCAAAGTCTGGCCGCTGGTTAGCGAGAGGGTGGGGAGGAGCGCTGCCATGGGCGGAGGAACGGCGACCTTCATGCATTTGACCGCACAGCTGCTGTAGAAGCGCATGGCGGTGGCGGTGCTGAAAGTCTCTCGCTGAGCATTTGCGCTGGCGCGGGCACAGCATGCGCGTGGCAGGCACTGAGGACTGTTGTGCCGCTCCCTCTGGGATCCAGGACTCCATGAAAGAAAGCAGGGTTCGAGAGCGGAGCGACGCACCCGCTCGGCGCTGTCGTCGTCGCTGCTGGAGACGGTGGCCAGATCGCGCTTGGAGGCGGGATGGAGGTCGATCGACGGCTGGCGCGAGTGGGCGCGCGCCAGCGACCGCCCCGAGGCTGTGACCGACTTGCCGTCAATCGACACCTGGGTTGGAAAAAGGGAAAGGTTCCTTGACTGATAGTCTAGCCTTTCTCGCCAAGGACGGTGGCTCAGCATCAGTTCACTCCATTCACAAACGTGCACGAGCATGAGTGTCCCTCGCTTCAGCAGCATTGGGGTTTGTTAATTGGCTGGCGTGCAGCAGTACCGAGAATGTCAGTGCGCGGGTATTGGGTTGGTACATAGGTGGGTGAGTGGGCTTCTCACCTGGTGCGTGGCGCCGGCGAGTGAGCGGCCCGAGCCGACGATCCCGCCGTCTAGGGAGGCGCGGCTGCTGGCGACCGCCAGCGAGCGGCCGGAGGGCGAGACCTCGCGCGCGGAGGAGGAGGCGCGCGCCGCGACGGCGTCGGCATGGGTGCCGGCCACGGCTGCCTCCTTTTCGGCCAGGGCCTCCTCCGACATCACGCCGGACGGCTGCTTCAGGTCTGCCAGAGCGGGGGTGGTTGTGTCAGAGAGCTACTCGTGAAGTGGGTCATGGAAGTATTTGGGGGTATTTCTCTGCGCCGGCGACCGCAACAGCGGCCTCCTGCTCTGCCAGCGCCTCCTCCGACACGCCCGGTGGCTTCTTCAGTTATGCGGGGCGACATTCGACATATCTAAGACAATGTTTTCCGTGTGAGTCGCAGAAATTGTCGGCTGAAATTTTCGGCGCCCACGCCTGCAACGGCCGCCTCCATGTCGGCGAGAGCCTCCTCCGACATCACGCCCGACGGCTTCTTCAGGTCTGCGCACAGAACAACGCGTCGGCACACCATTTTCATTGGACAATGGAATCGGTGGCCTCCTTCTCGACCAGCGCCTCCTCCAATTCGACGCCCGATGGCTTCTTCAGGTATGCAGGAAAGCATGCTGCATATGTCGCGGAGGTCATTCTTGCGCTGTGAGGTTGGAAGGGAAAGCATGTGACCTGGCGCCATCAAATAGAGGTGAACTCTGCGCCATCAAGTAGAGGTGAATCCTGCCTGTTTCATGGGAGCTAACAAGCTGTTGAGGGTCGGCAAAGCCCAAGTGCTAGTGCAACCCACTCTTCAGCAACATGAGCGCCACCCAGATGAGCACGTTGAATAGGCTTGCAAATCCTTCGCCACAAGCCAGAGCTACAGCACTGCATCGTTGGGTTCCGAAGAAACCCACCCTTGAGCACGGCGAGTGCCACCCAGATGAGTATGTTGAAGAGGATGGTGGTGAAGATCACGACGCCGACGCCGCCCCACTTGTAGGCATTGGTCATCTTGTAGGAGTGGTCCAGCATCAGCTGCTGCCCCATCGTCACGCCCGGGGTGCCATTGGGGTTGGGGATGTCCCACCGCTTTGCCCTACAAGTAGCATGTGCACGCATAACGCATCTTGTAGGAGTGGTGCAACATCAGCTGCTGGCCCAGCGTCACGCCCGGCATTCTGTTGGGGTTGGGGATGTTCCATCGGGCCGCCCTGTGTGTGTGCATTGGGAGGACGCTGCGGCATGGGATTTCAAGGGAGCCATTCACGTGACCTGGGAAGTCAGGCCCGTCCAGGGCCGCGTGGAGCGATGAGGGCAAGTGATCGGACATGGCTTGCCCGACTGCGCAGGCTGGCTGGTGTGAGTGTGGGGCGGCGTTTGCACTGCCCCCTGAGGCATTGCTCATGAGACGGGTAGCAAAACTCACGTGAACTCGTTGATGGCCAGCGATTGCTGCGCCCACGCCATGGGGTCGATCCAGTACATCTGCAGAGCGCAAAATGCACAGCCTGTTGATCGCGTCCGTGACATTGTATGGCATAGACTCGGTGAATCATAGCAGGTTTGACCGGCTCTGCTCTGGCTAACAACAGAGAAGAGTTGTTGGGGAAGGACAACCTGTTAAATAGCCAGAGAACGACGTAAGGCTTGGATTACCCATGGGCCCTGAATGTGCGATCCACGCGCGGTACACACATGTGGCAAACATAGCGGCAACTGCAAAGCGCCTCATGCAGGCTGGCGGATGGCAAAGGCGCACCCAGATCCACCAGCCGGGCACGGTCTTCTTGGGCATGATGAAGCCGCCAAAGGTCATCAGGATGCAGGTGGCGAACACGGCGCCCGACACGGACAGCGTTGCCGGCCGCAGGGCCGCGCCGCACAGCCTGAGGGAAGGTAAGCAGAAGAACTCTTCAGGGCACAGAGCGGATGCAGTCGTGGCATCGAAATGTTGTCGAGCCTCAGAAGGCATACCTTGTCTTCACAGCACAGTGAATCATTGACCCAGCTCAATGCAACAACGGGGTTAGTAATCAGGCACATGGCCCACCTGAAGATGGAGACGCTCATGGCATGGAAGCACCAGGTCACCAGCCAGAAGAAGAAGAAGCGCCCAGCCTCCGGCGCCAGTCCCACCACCCAGCTGCACAGATGATGATGCTCAAGAAAGAGTGATCGGTTGCTCGGCAATACACGGGCATCAAACAGGATTCGCACAGAGGAACACTGCCATTTCTTTTGCACAACTGTGGTACGTTGTGTGCACACTGGGCGCCGAAGAGGCATGTTGTATCAAACAGATTCGAACTACCGGGTACGAACAATGGTAGGGAGTCGCACTAGGTGATGACGCTCCACACGAGACTTTCCACCGTGGCTTGCGGCAGCTGGAGCAGCACGATGTTGGGCAGCGCAAACGACCAGCTGGGATAGAACAGGTTGTCGCGTTGCTTGTAGAACAGGGACAGCCTCTCTCCTATGATTGCGAATTCCGCCTGCAGGCAGCACACCAAAGGCGCTTCAGTGTGCGCTCGCAATGGGTCCGCAGTGCATCCGACGGCGCCGGCATCGCCAAAGGTAGGCGCCCGATGCAGGCTGACATCAAATGCGCTCTTAGAGGTAGCAGACAGGCTGCCTGCATGCTGAGCAAGACAACAGGGACGACAGGAGCCTCACCCAGTTGTTGAAGAGCATGGAGGTGAGGGAGAAGAAGAGGACAGCCAGGTACAGGTTTGCGTCATCCAGGTTGTTGGGGTGCAGCCGCGTGCGCAGGAACAGCGTGCCCGCCACGATGGCATTGAAGGCCACCTGCACGTCACAACTGCATCATCCAGTCAAATCGTTCAGACATGACAGTGGCACGAGGAGCCTGAGCCAGACCCATACGCAGTGCAGGCAGCACAGCCGCTCGGGATGCGCTTGCACTTGCGTGTGCGGTGTGACCTGCACTCCTCGACCTGTCGTCGTCACAAGTGGTACAGCCTCACATCACAAGCAGGCAAACAGATTACAATGGATGAAAGCTGTCACCTGGGAGGCGCGGAAGATGTAGATGAAGTAGCTGCGCTCGATGAGCGTCGCCTCCCGCCGTAGGCTGGCCTTGAGCAGCTTGCCCTGCTTGTTGCCCCACCGGTCCTTGACCTGCAGCGCAGGAATTACGGAACGAGCATCAGCGACAATGATGTCAAGTCTGTCCTTGCGCCTCCGGCCACAGACTGGCCTGGAGCAGCTTGCCCTGCTTGTTGTCCCACCATCTGCAGGAGAGGTGCGGCAGGAGCTTTAGCACACAACCACAGTTCACACCCGTCCCTCAACGCACTACAGAAAACGGCCAATGCATCGGCTGAATGCGATATAGAGGCATCGCGCAGCCACTCCCGGCACAATCTGACATACTTTGAAGAGCCCTGCACGGGGTGGTCCGCATCTCCTTCGGTGCAGATCCTCTTGCTGGTGCAAACCAGGCAACTACATGGAGCTACACCGCAGCTGCTTTGATGCCAACGCGGCAGGCGGCATTTCGTTGATCATGGAGGGGATGAACCCTCCCCTTCCAATTTCGCAGAAGGTCCGGAGCCTTGGGGTGGATCTCCGGCGGTGCCGCAAGCACGGCCTCGGAAGGAGACTTGGGCACTCTAATTTCTGAATCCTTTAAGGAAGCAGGAAGCGGTGGGGCGCACCAGGGGGTCGGGCGCCTCGGGATGGATCTCGGGCGGCCCGGCGAGCGACGCCGCCCTGCGCTGCGCCGCCGGCGTGCCCTTGAAGGCCTCGATGAACTTGGCCACCGGCACGAACTTGTACTTGCGGTCCGTGTCCGACCTGCGCGGCGGGTTTTGGCGGAATTTGGCGGATTCCTGGCGTAAGAGAGAAGATGTAACGATAGGTGATCAGTTGCCGAGAGCACCTCAGCGACTCAGCATGTCCTGCAGTATGCATGATTCTGCCGACGGGCTCAAGACTGGGCTGACAGGGGTGCACGGCGGGCGCTTACCAGTATTGTGCCTGGTCCTTCGGCGAGGTGACCTCCTGCAGGAAGTCGGCAATACCCTGCGCGGCAGCAAGCACGATAAGGCTCCAGGCACAGGTTGTGCCAAGCATGCAGAGGCGCCGCTGCAGCAGGTGCCCATGCAGAAAATTCCATGCACAGGATGTCACAGTCTCGCTTGAACAAGTCGGAAACCAAGGTAAGATAAGCGCCTGGCATGCTGATCTCCAAGAGTGTCCAGAAAGCTGGGGTTTTGGGATTGCGGGGTTTACGCACCTTACGCTCGGGCAGCTGGAAGCCGATGGAGTTGAAGAAGGGCATGACCTCCTCCTTGGGGCCTGTTGACAAGTACATCCGGCAATCAGGCTGTGTGATGCTGATTTGCGCAAGACAGATGCCAGCAGCTGAAATATTATAGCATGCCCACATGCATAATTGTCGTCAGGCAGACGCACCGTGGAACACGATGTGTCCCTCAGCCAGCAGCATGATGTCGTCGAACAGGTTGTACACCTCCGGCGCCGGCTGCAGCAGCGCGATCAGGATGGTCGCCTGCACGAAGGGAAGCCAAATGGGTCAGCAGGGCCGCAGAGACACCATTATTGGATGGCAGTTGTGTCGCCTCCGGCACAGGGCTGCAGCAGCGCGATCAGCATGGTCGCCTGCATGGAGAACACGAGAGAAATGTCAGTAAGGCGAAAACAGGCGGTTACCACAATCAGAAATTGTACCCATCTGGCGCCGGCTGCAGCAGCGCAACCAGGCTGGTAGCCTGCACGGAAACGGAGGGGGACAGGTCAGATGAGTTTCGAGGGGACACGATCTGTTCCCGCAACCAAAGAGCAGACGAATCGATGCGTTCGGGGGGCTTGCCGGCAGGGTCGGCTGCAGCAGCCGAACATCAGGCCATCTCCAAGAAAAGGCCGAGCATCAGGTAACCGGCAGAGAGAACCTTTCCATGACAGCTCTGACCATGCCCATGCCCCACTTCCGGATACTCAACCAATTACATGGCATATTCAGGGACAGCAGGCGCCATCATGCGCAGCTGCCAGGTGTGCGAGAACCTGCGGAAGGACTGCACGTCGTAGGTAGTGCTGCTTTCTGGATGAGTTGTACGCTAGGCATAAACCACCCACCTGGCGTGTGTGCGTGAAGTTGCGGAAGGACTGTACAATCTGGTAGGTGGTGCTGCTGTCCAGCCCGGTGCTGATCTCGTCCGCAAAGATGACCTTGGACGGGCCCGCCAGCATCTCCGCCGTCGTCAGCCGCTTCTTCTGGCCGCCGGAGATGCCGCGCAGCATGGGGCCTGAGGCATCACACGCCAGGGCAGTGACACCTCATGAGAGTGAATCACTAGATATAGCCGCTTCTTCTGGCTGCCGGAGATTCCGCGCAGCATGGGGCTTGCGGTCGCGCACACAAGCAGACGATGGCTGCACGCTGGGGCCGTGAGTGGCTGTTGGATTATTTCATCTGGCATGGGCTGTTGTCTGCTGTGATATACTGTCGCCTGCTCTGGCAATGCAGAGGGCGACGAAGCCAGTTGACATCGCAGGAACTCACGCCCGCTGGAGCACATCCACAAAATTCAAAAGGCGTCGCACCGCCGACAGAGGTGTCGTCGATGTGGTCCAGGACCCGCATGTGGAGCGCATCGTATTGTGGGAGATGGACTTTTGTAGAGGTCTATTTAAAGACTCCGTTGGAAGGCTTTATTGAGTTACAAGGAGGCGCACCGCCCACAAAGGTGCCGTCGATATAGTCCAGGCCCAGCACGCGAAGCACATACTCGGACACCACGCTGTAGCGCTTGCCCGGCAGCGCCTCGCCCTGTGTGCGGTGGACATGAGACATCGACAAGATGCGAGAGGACAAACGGCCTAGTACGTGTGCGCCCGGATTCGCACACAGGTCTGAACGTCCACACCCGCTCGGGCGCTGCGGCCTCACACTATATGGCACCGCCAAGAAGACAGGGACACCATGTTGATTGTCATGCGAGGAAAATCCAGGGAACCAACGCAGACAACGAGGGAGGCAGCATCGATTCACCTCTAGGAAGGCGTGGATCTCGGCCTCGTTCGGCTCCACCGAATTTTTGGATTTTTATGACGAAGACGACGTTCAGCAGCCCGACGAATGTCTAGTACATGTTTCAGTACGTTCCACACCTCCAGAAAGGCGTGAATCCCGGCTTCCGTAGCCCCGCAGGCTTGCGCAAGAGAATAGAGTATAATGACGCAAACACCCCGGTAAGAGATTCACCTCCAGGAAGGCGTGGATCTCGGCTTCCGTCGGCTCAGCGGGCTGGCCGCCCTTGGCCAGCAGCGCCTCCAGCTCTGCGGGCCTGACGCCGACGCCCTGCACCCGCGCCGCAAAGTCTATCGTCTCGCGCACCCTGCGGCGCAGGGATGGGGGTCTTTAGACACCTCGGAAGTGCAGTCTCGCAGGTGAGCGTTGTGATCGGCGCCCGATGCCCTGCACCCGCGCCGCAAAGTCGATCATTTCGCGCACCCTGTGGAAAAGCGGGGTTGACATCGTGTTGAGTTAAGTGTGTTTGAGGTAGGGTGGGATTTGTGACTAGCTGGGAGCTGCACCCGCGCAAAGTCGATTGTTTTGCGCACCCTGCGGCACGCCATGCCGATGGGCTGGGAAGTAGTCGCGTCAAGAGGTCAAGAGGCCACACACAGCAGATGCCGCGTCTGTCGTGTGCACAGTGTCTCTCACAAAGTCACATACACAGCCCACAGGCAGGAGCCAGGTAGTGCCCAACTGAGGTGGTTGACGTGGTTAGTAATGTGTATAGTAAATAGGTCAGCATGCTGCGCTGACAGTCAGGTGGGCATTCAGGCTGAATGGTCTCAGGTGAGGCTGTGTACTCACGTGAGCTCGGCGAGGTGCTCGTCCGTCTGCTCGATGTAGGTGGAGGCGCGCTGCACCACAAAGTCGTCAAACGGCCGCCCGTTGTAGGTAACCTACACAGCGACAATAGCCAAGGTCATACGGGTGGTCATCGCATGTGTGAAGCTGTGCCGCAACTCACCTTGGGTGTGCTGACTCTATCAACTGATGACTTCATATTGTTCAGACAATACCACCCAGTGCGTGGCGCAGGGTATTTCATCCAGGAATTGTCAAACTCACCGTGCCAGAATATTTCAGGCCGCTCTTGCGCAGGCGTCCCGCCAGCGCCTTGAGCAGCGTGCTCTTGCCCGAGCTGGGTGGCCCCAACAGCAGCGTCATGCGGCCCTAGGGCAACGAACGACACACGTCAGTCGCTGCACAGCTGAAGGTCTCGACGGCTCTACAGGCGTCCAGCAAACTACTTGATGGCGAGATCGCAAGTTTACCAGATGACCAAGAAGCTTTTTGGCATGCTGTCAATACTGCCTACCGGTTTCAGCACGCCGCTCATGTCCTTGAGGATCTGGAACGGGCGCTTGTTGGCCAGGTTCACGCCCAAAGTCGCCAGCGGCGCCTGCGTCACAATGACGCGCCGTCAGATGCTGGTCATTCAAAGAATCATCGGCTTCCATAACGAGCGTGAAGTTGTTTGTGTGTTAAAGATGTGGCCTAGAAAGGCGACTTAGAAGGCTAAGGGATGTATCAACGCACGCATGCCGCTGAATGCATTGCCTGCGCGCCGGCCGGCCGCCGTGTCGCAGAAACCTTGGGCAACGATCTGCAGGGACTCACCAGCGCCATGTTAATGATGTCGTTGGTGAGCGACGGCAAGGCGCGGCTGCCCACGGACACCGTGGTGGCGATGTTGAGGTCCTGAAACCGCACCTCCGTCATCGCCACTGGCACGCCCGCCCTGAACGAGGCAAACCAAGAGACGTTGAGAGTGCGAGACTTGCCCCACACAATTCTACAGCATCCTGTTAGAATGAAAACATCGCCAGCGCGTGCTTGCGACCTGTGGAGCGCTGCTGCACCAGGCGCAGCATGCAGACCAGTGCCAGCTGGCCACTTCGAGCGTCAGCAGCGCTGCCGCAGGCAGGGAGAAGGCGTGCGCACTTGTCGAATCGCTGCCGTATGCGCTGCAGCAGAACAGCGTTGTCGGCGTCCTCCGTGGCCATCGCCTGGAGTGTCACGGACTTGATTTGGTCGAGCTTTGCCTTGGCGGCAGCATCCTTCGCGGCGGGCTTGCCATCGGAGCTCGTAATAGTCTGATTGAGAGTGGCTCCCGGCGCTGGCGGAATCGCGACGGCCGCCTCCGGGTTAACGGGCGCCGAGGTCGCCATGTTTCAAGCTTCTGTGAGCGCACTTGAGGCCGTGGTTGCTGCAGCTAGAACCGCGGCAAAAATGGCCGCTGCGTGCCGTCCGGGCCCACCAGACGCGCAAGCAGCCCTCTTCTGGGGTGGTTGAGCAGTGTGGGACGTTACAGTGCGGCCGATCAGGCGCTGAACGCGAAGTGGGTCATCCCGTGCTCCAAGTGGGGCTGCTGTGTGTCCCTTCGCGTGTGGGCAGGACTCTAGCCTTTGCAGCATTACTGCATGGTGCATCTGGCCCAGTTGTAAACCCCTTTCGGATCGATTGGGTAAATGGCTGGCCTCAATTGGACGAAAGCTGGGTCGAATGCTTCGGAATACAGTTGTTCTAACATAAGTTGAGTGTGCAGAAGGGGGCTGGGGGGTGCCTGCAATACAACAGGGAGGCCGGCATGCATGCAGTGCTTCCGAGAGGCAACAAGTCGATGCCGTCATGACCTGCGCTTGCGCTTCTTGCCCGACTGCTCGTCCCTGCAACAGCACGAGAACATACTTTGGGTGGCGCCCCGCAGCTTGAAAGTGCTGGAATCATAGTCAACAGGCGCAGTCACGATGTCCAAATATAACAGGCGCCGCTCACCGCTTCTTCCTCTTCTTGGACTTATTCTTTTTGTCCGTCTTCGTCCTGCGAGGCACATGTCAAATGCTGCCAGTCCCAGCCGAGGTGGCAACACTCGCATTTCGTTGCTCAACGCTGCAGCCTGGTAGCACGCTGTGCAGACCTACGCATCATGGCCGCTTGGCAGCAGCGGTATGGCTAGCCGCAATGCAGGCGGTCAGGCGGCTTCGACCAGCAGGCGGCTGGGCGAGACAGAAACATTCCTGGACCGGTAGTGGTCAGACACCAACGCCAGCGCCCGCTGCATGTCCATGCCCGCCGAGCGCTGCTCGGCATCGCTGCTGCCACCGGAGCTGCTGCTCGGAGACGCGGGCTGCCCTGCGCCACACGGCACACCGTATGATCTGGCAGAACCGAAGGAGACACAACCTCCTGACAGCATTCGCACTGCAGCACCTGCGGGCTCCTCGAACGGACGCTGCCATCAGGCAAGTCAGGCCAGCTGTGTAAGCAGCATACCACAGGAAGCCGACGAAAGGCGACTGCATCTTGGCAGCAGTTCGCACCGGCGCCGTCGCGGGGCGTGCCATGAAGTGCCGCCGTGCCCTCGCCGTTCTGCAGGCCTGCCAGGAAGGCGCCCGCCTCGGCAGCGGCAGCCGCCTGGTCCTCAGCCGGCGCCGCAGCTGACGCCGGTCGCAACGCTGCGGCTGGGCTGCCGCGCGGCGCAGTAGGAGCAGCAGCAGCAGCCACGCCATTCCCCCGGGCAACTGCAGAGCGGCCGCCCGGTCCATTGCCGACCGCTGTGCTCGGAATGCGGGAGGCGTTGGGTGCGCGGGCACCCGGGATGACGGCCGGGGACCGGCCGGGCGGCGGCAGCAGCGCAGCCGGCACCCGTTGCCGGATGGCCGCCAGGTACTTGGCCGCATTCTCGTCGGTGGGCTCGATCTCTGCAGGTGTGGCAGGCCGACAAATGTGCATCTTGCGTATTGCAGCTTGACGAGGCCCGTGGAGATGTGTGTCCACACAGGCAGGTTGTGCGTTGACCGTGGCGGGCTTCACGGGTTGGAAATCACAACTGTGGATGGCGGTTTCTGCAGCGTGCCAAGCTGCGTGCTTCCAGAGGGGCAATAGGCTGGCAGGCCTCCACACGCCTGAATCATGGTGTCCGTTAGGGTGTGGACAGCTTTGGACAATGGCATCTCACCTAGTGCGGTCTCCAGTGCTGCAATCGCCTGCGGCCACTGCTTCTGGTTGGCCAGTGCCGCGCCGCGCGCTACGTGCGCGTCCACATTGCGGCGATCAAGCTCCAGGGCCTGCACAAAGGATGTCACAGGAAAACGGATGTCACAGGGTTTGTTTCCGGCCATTGGACAGTGCGGGTCAGATCGCTGTATCGCTCAGCTAGCCCTCCAGGGCGGCGTTGTAGTCATCGCCGTATGCTTCATCTCCAAGGATATCGACCAGGACTAGCCATGGTCAAGCCACCTGCTGGTAGTTTACTTTAGTTTAGTTCCTCGCATTAGGTCACCTGCTGGTAGCACTTCATCGCAGCTTCATAGTCGCCGCCACGCGCGGCGCCGATGCCACGGCGCACCGCCTCGCGCGACCAGGCGCCCCGCAGCGCGCCCCGCAGCCCGGCGCGCAGCTCCGTCAGCGCTGCCGCCTGCGCCTCGGTCCGCAGCGGCGTCACCGCTGAGCCCTGCGGAGATGCCGAGGTGGCAGCAGCTGTCAGATTTGTGGGAGACTGTCATGGTCAAGCATGTAACTGTGCAGGCGCCAAAGCATGTCAATTCGAGATTGAAGGGTGTAAGAATGTAAGCGTGGACACTCGTCCTCTACAAGCGCAGACACTCTTGCCCTCAATGCGGATTGCGGATGTGAAATTTCCCGAGTGAGACTCGCCTGAAGGCCCTCAAATGCGCCAGCGGCACCGTACGCCTCTGCCATTGCATCGACCGCGTCGGGGCAGTGGAATAAGCGGCTGGCCTCCAGGTGCTCCAGAAACAGCGGCCGGCTGTCTGTCTGGGCGGCGTCTGGCGGAGGCTCTGCCGCTGCTGCTTGCGGCGCCTGCGGCAGGGGGGCGGCACCGCCGCCGCCGCCGCCGACTGCGGCTGGTGCCAGCTGGGCGGCCGCACGCGCCGCCGCCCTGGCGGCCGCGTCCGCAGACAGCTCCGGCGCGCTGGGTAGGTCCAGCACGAAGCCCCAGGCGGTGCGCGGCGTGTCATGGAATGTTGCCGCCGCCGCGCCTCTGCCACTGACGCCCTGTGCAGGTGGCGATGCAGCGTGTCAGCAGCGCACATGCTGCACCTGGAGCATTGCATCGTGACACTATCATTACAGCTGCGCTGATCAAGTCGCGTTTGCATCGTCCGTGCCCACCGTGACATCAAGCAGGCGCCGACGTGTCTCGGCTGGCAGTGCCGCAACTCGTGCTTGCAGGGAGCCAGCTGTTGCGCTCCCACCGCCGTGATCTCGGTGAACACTGGCGGGTGGTTCAGACATCTGTACGTTTTGTCTGTGTCGCCGGTGGCATCATGTTGCTACATGCTCCTAGGGGGTTGCTGTTGATGTGGTGTTGTTTTCTTATTTTGCCAACGGTACGAAATCCAGCGGTGGATAATAACTGACAAGTGCATGTCATGCAGCATGTGCAGATACGCAAGTTTGAATCTAACTGCATCAAACAAGCAGAGCACTGCTCTTTTTTGTGAGCAGGGGAGGTGCATGTTGCGGGGGTGCTGCGGAACGCGACTGCGCGCACACACTTAGTGCTAAGTTCAGCGTCTGTTTTCCATTCCAATCGAGCATACGTGAAGTTCGCATATCACGTGCTGCCGCGCTGTCTCATTGGCCGTTTCACCTCTTGAAACAAACACTGCTGTCCAACATTGGGTGCAACTGGATATCCAAACAGGCCTGCGAGCATGCCGCACGGCATATTCGCCGCGGCAGACTCCCGCGCCATCGTGACCCGCTGCCAGGCGCAGCCGCCGGACACGAGGCGGCTGCAGGCCAAGTCGGAACGCAGCTCCGCGCGGCGGCGGCGGCAGACGGTGCAACAACGGCCGCGGGCGCCGCCGGAGCGGCCGCAGCGGCCGGAGGAGAATGAAGATACGCAGAATGCCGTAGACATGTGGCTGGAGGCCCTCGAGGCGGAGGAGGAAGCGGCAGACGTCGAACGTGCGGCGGAGGGCGGCGGCGCTGCTGCAGCAGCGCCATCGGCAGCGCCGGCAGAGGCAGATCCGGCGGCGGCAGCGGCAGTGTCGGACACGGCGGCGGGGCGCAGGGCGGCGGCGGCCCGGGAAACCGAGCTGGACGCCGCTTACGGCGCGCCCATGCCGCAGATTTCAGGCACGGAAGAGGAGAAGGCGGCGTATCGGGAGCGGTGGGAGCGCTTCCTGCGGGAGACGAATCCCTACGAGATGCCTGTGCGCAAGGTGAGCCTCGCTTTGCACACCGACATGAATGCGCCATCTTCGCCATTGGCAGCGTGTGTCCACACAGGCCCCGCCGCGCTCATGATGGGACAGCTCGATTTGATTCACATCATCAGACTGCGTTGACGAACGGCCATCATGTAGACAACAGCAATAGAAACGATCGGCTGGCCAGCGGGCTTTGTTGTGGCGCAAATGCCGAGGCGCAGCTCGGGGAACACATGGCAAGCAGACGCCGCTGATGGCGCGCATCAGTGTCCATTCAACCAAAGTCCTTTCATCCAATTGGTTGCTCAACACCATCACTTGCGGCAATGGCAGGGCATTGGTCCTGGGAGGAGCCGCCGATGGTGCACCACTAGAAGGAGTTTTCCCTTCATCCATTTGTTTCCTCGATCCATCATTTGCGACTTGTTCAGGGCGCGGGCGAGGCAGAAGAGGAGTCGTCGGACGAGGAAGAAGAAGAGGAGCCGCCGCCAATGGTGCGGATAGCGGAGTTCTGGGACCGAAAGGAGCCGGAAGTAGCGCGGCCGCCGCCACCGGCCGCCGTCGACGACTTCCCGCTTCCGGACTTTGCCACCATGCATGTGGAGTCGGAGGCAGCCGCAGCGGAGTCTCCAGCGAAGTCTATGGCGGAGTCTCCAGCGGACTTTGGCGCCGTCCGCGGCGACCCGGCGGGCGCCGCCGAGCCGGGCAGATGGCCGGTGTCGGAGAAAGAGCTGGTGGGTGATCGTTTCCACGATTTGAGGAGAGAGGCTGAAGACATCACAGACTCCTGAGATCTGTGGCAGTCAGATTGCTCATGCTGTGAACGGTTGGCGCTGCCATTTGCTGCACTGCGCCTTAGGTACGCGAACTGCAGCGCATGCTGCAGCATGAGCAAGCTGGCGTGGATCCTATCCAGGACGCTGAAACTGCGCAGCAGGGGGAGCGAAAGCTCGTCGAGACCGACGAGGATCAGCAGGAGTTTATTTTTGTTTCTTCCTGTGGCACGAAGCAGCCAAGGATGCTGCAGCGTGCGGGGAGCTTGTCGAGACTGGTGAGAAATTTCAGCCGAGAATCACACATTTTTGCATTCTCGTTCCAGGACGCGGAAGAGGTTAAGCGGGAGCAGGAGCGGCAGCGGGACCGCGAGCTCGTTGCCAGCCTGCAGGGCGAGAGGGTGGAGCAGAAGAAGGGCAAGGTCCTGATGGACATGATAGACGCGGGGCGCGACTTAGAGTCTGTGATCCACCGCCACCGCGACGACATCGACGAGGAGCTCCTCCAGATGCTCTACAGCCGCATCGAGGCCGCCTCCCGGTGAGCATTGAGTTCCTTCACTGACTCTGAAATTAGGACATCAACATGAATCGGGGGCTGTCAACGGCATCGGAAACGCGGTTTGGCACATGCTGTACAGCCGCGGTAACCAAACATTCCTTTCTTGAAGTTCGTTGGCAGGCCTATTCCAGACATTTTTGTGCGATAATATGCATCAATGACGTACCTATATTGGAACAGGTATGGGGAGCCGGCGGAGGTGCTAGAGGCGCTGGCCGCCCTGTGGCCGGCTGTGGGCGGAGGCGAACTGGCTTAGCAGCGCGTATCCAGGCAATAATATGCGACGGACTGTACCAATAACGGATGCCATATCCTGAAACAGATATGGGGAGCCGGAGGAGGCGCTGGAGGCGCTGGCCACCCTGTGGCGGCGACTGCGGGCGGAGGCGGAGCGGCTTCGGGCGACGCCCTCTGAGCGGCTGCTGGACGAGGCGCTGCAGCTGCTGGAGGCCCCGGGAACGGATGATGCCCGCCGGCAACGGGTGCGGTGCTACAGGAAGGCTTCAGAATGCAGCTTCGTCCAGAGTGCGCTCGAAGTTCTGTGTGAGAGACTGAAATTACATGCTTGGCGGCAGTCCACCGCCCCCAAGGGCAAGCAGCATCTATGTGTCTGCTGCCTGCTGCTGCGCAGGGTCGAGTAGGGACCACCATGCCATGGTCTTAATGTGTGCAGTGGAGCGACTTCACAGGACGTGCAGGGGCGGCCGCCTTCAATGGCGGCGGACCAGGGTTGAGAACACACAAACACACACCTTTCACACACCCCTTTCACACTTCCCAGGGATGTGCATGTGAGCTCTGCTTTCGCCCGTGTTGTACACAGGACGTTGAGGGGCGCTTGAGGGCGGCCTTCACGCCGGCGTCGGACCAGCCGATCGACGTGTTTGCGGTCGCGGAGGCGCTGTCCCGCGGCGAGGACGGCGACGCGGCGATGCCCTTTGTGGAGTTTGTGCCGCGGCGCGACTTCCTGGCGGAGGTCAAGTCCCTGCTAGCGGACAACGTCGGCGCCAACCGGACGCTGGAGGCGCGGCTGCGCTCGGGGTGAGTTCTTCATTCCTTCTATCTCCGCATTAAGAGTGTTCTGCTGACGATACTGCAGCTTCCAACGAGACTACGTCGGCGCCAAGCGGACGCTGGGTGCGCGGCTGCGCTCCGAGGCGCGGCTGCGCTCCGGATGGGTGTCCCATTCCTGATCTCAGTGAGAGAGAGAGGATAGATTCCAGATGGACACTAGAGATGCGCCTGCGCTTGGGATTGAATCCCCACTGCTGCAGCTCTGCAATACCAGATGGCTCTGCAATTGGGCTGCAGATGTGCGTCTGCTGCGCCACACAGCGTTCAGTAGGGAAGACAGAACCAGTCGATGGACGCCAACAGCCGGTGGTTGTGTACCCACTTTGAGCCGCTGGCTGCTGCGCTGCAGATCTTTCAGCAGGGAGGAGGCGGTGGCAGTGGAGGCGGCGCTGGAGACGCGGCAGCGTGCCGCGGAGCAGGTCGGGTACATCCTGGAGATTGCACAGGGCGTGCAGCCCTGACTTCGGTGCATCCTGGAGACAGCACAGGGTGTGCAGCCCTGATGATCTGCTACATCCTAGATACAGCTCAGGGCGTGCAGCCCTGACTGACTCTCGTATTGATGAAATATAGTAGAGCGTGCAGCCCTGATGGTGGTCTACCGTCAACGCCTGGGGTGTATGCGGCATCCTGCAGACAACACTGGGCGTGCAGCTCTTGACCTGTTTGCCTGAAAGACTTTGGCGCAATACATAAGGGGTCTGCTGCGCATGGTGCTTGAGCGGCCTGCTCACATCTGTGCTGTGATGCACTGATCATCTGGGGTTTCTCGGAAAGCCATCGCAACGATTACAGGAGTTGCTGGGAGCTCTCAGGAGCTCCATCACGACACCGCATGTCGTACGATCTGCAAACCACCAACGTCGCCAGAAACTCTGCCTATGCTTCCTCTACAGCTCGCTCTGCCTATGCTTGCTCTGCAGCTCACTCGCATCTCGTTGAGTACAACAGCATCAGTCCTGTTGCCCTGTCAGCGACACCCTCAGCAGGATGTCTCGCCACTCCCCGCGGTCAAGGTTGGGCTGGTCTGCGCGCAAACGAAAACACAATCAGAGCAAGCCCAGCTCTTAGAGCCTGTGCATCCATCTGTCCAGTACGCTCCATCCACTGCCGCCAGGCAGGTAGCCAGCGCGCTACACTGCACATTACACGCAGAACGCCAACGCAACTCCCGCTGTACAGACACAGAGCTGCGATGCGCTGGGCTTCGCCGCCGCACCTGTCAGCAGCTGCTGCACTACGGGCAGGTCTGCCGGATCCGCGTCCGGCTTGAGCTCCGCGAGCAATGCGGCGTTGAGCCGGCACTCGTCCGCCAGCGCCTGCCTGCGCGGCGGCGTCAGCACGGACAGTGTCACAGCTCTAGGTGCTGATGTGTAGATGCGACACGGTGGCAGATGGAAGATAGTACGTCAAGCGGGAGCGGCTGGGGATAAAGCCGTCTGCATGCACCTGTACCCGACCGCTGCGAGTGAGGAACGTCTGAGCTGAGCACAGCAAGGTTGCATGAGCCGAGCACCCGAGGCTCTGCAGCGTGCAGGTGCCTCGGCAGCATCTCCTCTAACCCCTTGGACCTCGGCTGCATCATCATGGGATCTTTTTTGCTCCTACATGTATTCGAGCCTACAAACCTGAGGTCCTGCAGCCCGCCGACGCAGTCCGCCAGGCTGGGCGCCGCGCCGATCTGCCGCCAGATATCACACTGGATCTTCACATCTTTCAGCCCTGCCCTCGACATTCACCTGAGGCCCTGCAGGCCCCCGACGCAGTCCGCGAGGCTGGGCGCCGCACCGATCTGGCGCCGCGCGACCGCCGAGTCTGGTGCCAGCTTTTGCTCCTTCAGCGTCCGCGCGCCGTCCGCCGCCAGCTTGCCGACTGCCGCCGATACGTCCCCCAGCTCCGCCCTGCGCAGGCAATACAATTGCAATGACCATGTCGACAGAAATGGAGACGTGCACAAACGCATGCGTCCAAGCATCCTGCGATGACGTGCACAATGCCCCAGGCTGTATGGTGGCTGGAGGGATGCGGTGTTGTCCGAGCGGTGTAGCCCGCTGAGCGCGCTGTGTGCGCCCGCATGCAGCATGCGGCCATGCGGAGTCTGCTCACTCTTGGGTCGGCTTCCAATCAGAGGTCGACTCGCAACCCACAAATACGAAGTGACACAGTCTGGCCTTTGGTCCTCACAAGCAAGCTGTGACACATGAGCACTTGCATGCGCCTCAACTTCGAAACCGGTCAGAGCGTCCGTTCAGGTGTCATGGTATGCATGCATGCGGGATTTTTGGCCAAGAAACGCACATGAGCTGGCGCAGGCGGGCCATGTGGCGCTCGAATGATTGCATCTGCTTGCCCAGCAGTTCCTGCTGCGCCGCCAGCAACACCATCGAGCCTCCGTAAGCGCGCGCATCCTGCAGAGTCTGCGACCACAGCACGCGTGCCCGGTCAGCATGGAGATCCAGGGCTTGCCCAAAGGCTCTTCGGCTGGCAATGGTGAATGTCGTGAGGCTGGGCTTGTCTTCATGCATGCATCTTGACATGCAGCGAAATGCACAGCAGCGTGCGTGCCACGGCGGGAGCCGCCGCACCGGCAGGCGCAGGATGACGTTGATGCACGTGGACGCTGCGCTCATTGCCTGCGCCTGCAGCACACGAGCTGCATCAGCACCGCATGCGTACTTGCAGCCGACGCCCAGCGGGCGTCTGCCAGCCTTGTGAACGCTGTGCCGCACAGGTGCAGGTGCGCAGGCACTCTGCACTCACATGCAGGGCGTCCCACTGCTGGATCGCCCGGTCAGCCCTGGTGTACAGCTGCCTGTATCGGCCCAGCACCGCGCCCGATGCCATCTGGGTCCACAAGTCTCAGGCAGGGACCAACTGGGATGACATAAGCGAGATACTTGACGCAAAATGTCCTGTTTCGTCTGCAGTGAATGTCCTGTTTCGGGTTTAGAGGCTGCGTCGTAGCTTCTGAGACATCTTGTGTTCCTGTGAAGGGTGAGCCTTTTCAATAGGACACGATTCCGCTGACCAAGCTTTAGTCAGATTAGTCCGTGACGCCATTACTGGCCATTGCTCACGATCAGTGTTCCGCATATTGCCCCTTCAGCATACAGCGATTCAGCTTGGACCCGGACCCTTGGCCTTTGGGCTGGACAGCGCCGCAGCATTACCGTC
>JAABUL010001610.1_pt1 | contig 41640 bp, 22 predicted proteins | sample 5559151 | NCBI WGS metagenome assembly JAABUL01 (sample SAMN10711876, study PRJNA513368) | rock metagenome | isolation source: Antarctica rocks | place: Antarctica: Victoria Land, Pudding Butte sud | reverse complement strand
ATACTATACTATACGAATTCCTCCTATTAGAGTACTTTAGGATACTACGCTATTTACGACGAGTTAACGCGACTATACGCGTAACGAGTCGTAGTAGTCTATAGATACTCGAGGAAAGGCCCCGTATAGCTACCCCTTATATAAACTTTAGTTCGAATAGCTTTAGATTATTCGAGGTACCCTAGATCTCTTTACTTACGTTCCTTAAGTCGCCCGTCTAGTATTTCGCCGATACCTTTACTAGCTTAAACAACCTACTTCTATATTAAGTCAAGTAGCCTAAATATAGTACCGAAAAACAAGAGCGGTAGGAAAGTTACCCCTATACCTAATAACGTCGAATAAGAGGTTAAGGGCGCCTACGATTATAGAGAACTTAGTACTAAGGTATACGATAATCTCGTATAAGCGGGACTATATAATATACGTATATTAGGTAAGTCTAAGTAGAAAGATATAATTACGGTACTAGATCCGCCCCTACCTATTTAGGACTACGCGGAGGAGTATATCGATATTCCTATACCGCCCTTACCCCCTTTAATAGAAGATCCGCCCCTACCTATTCGGGACTATATAGAGGAGTATATTAATATTCCTATACCGTCTTCGCCCCTTCTAATAGAAGATCTACGGATAGACGACTAGTAACCTTATAAAGCTCTAGTATTAGAAGTAGTAGCCGTAGATATTCTTTTAGAAGACTAGCTAGCTAAGGAGCTTCCTATAGAGGAACTAGAAAGCTATAAAGCGTTCTAAGTAGCTAAGCTAGAAGGTAAAGCTACTAAAAAGGACGAGGAAGGCGGTAAACCTATACGGAAGCTTAAAGACCCTTACTATCGTAGTAACGGAGGTAGGTTTAAGCGACTAGAAGATAGTATAATATTATTATTAAGTAGGACGGTAGTATAGAATACTATCGAGAGATTAAATACTACTATCTAAGAATACGCTAAAGTTATACGGAAGTAGAATAAGGAGAGGTATATACTATAGTAAGTAATCGATACGTATATAGAGGAAGTAAAGAAGGAGATCGAGAAATAACTATAGGAGGCGGCGGATATATCGGCCTAAGGGGGGTAGACGAGTAGGGTAGTAAGGGTAAAGGCGAAATTAAAGTAGTTATAGTAGATATATTATTATAATATAAAGAAAGAGTTTAGATATAATATTATAGACGAATAATAGTATACGGGCCGCTAAGATAATTATATAAAGCCTAAAGATAGGGCCGTAGGGTAGAAGTATAGAGGTTTATAAGAGCTTAGATATCGCGCCGACTATAGTAGAGATAATCGTCTCTATACTAATAATACGAATAGGTACTCGTCTTTCTATCTACTAAATACGAGTTAAACCTAGGCTCTTAGTAGGTAAGAAGTTCCCTAACTAGAGCTATTAGGAAGTCCGAATTTAGACTCTTACGCTCCTATTTCTCCTAACTATTACGAGCCTAGAAGTCGAGTATTAATTACCGGAGCGACGAGCCTAATAGCGTACCTTTAAAGGCGTAGTTAACTATCGTAACGCCGGGAAACTACGACATACTATCGCTATTAGATAAAAGAGTAGATTTAATCGTCGTATCGATTATAGTATCCTTAAAGCGCCTATCCTATATTTTCTCTCTAAAGATATAGATATCTATAAGGAGCTTCCGTTTCTCGCCGCCCTACCTATTCGTTAGGCTCGACTTATAGCTTAGTATCTAGTAAGTATAAATCTAGTATACGTATAGAGAGACTATATTCGATATATCGTCTAAGAGCGGAATAATACGATCTTTAGGGTCTTTCTACTCCTCCTTTATAGATACTTAGAAGTAGGGAGAATACTCGTAGAGTAGTTCCTTATATACTATATAGTTTTACGAGTCTAGTCCTATAGCGAGGATTACTATCTCTTCTTAGAAACTATAGACGAGTTAGTATAAGTAAGTACTACTTTAGGTATATAAGGGCTTTCCTTTTACGTTTAGTCTTAAATCCTTAAGAGTCGAGCTATATTATAGGTACTATAGAGCTATAGCGTCCTATTTTACCTAGTATAATAAGGTAGGCTAGCTATAGTAGATTAGTAAAAGTAAGATTAAAGAACTTCCTAATTAAATAATACGGTCCCGTAGTAGTAGGAGTAGTAGAGTATAGCGCTATTATATAGCGTTAAGCTATACCTACCCCTTATCTAAACTATACTATACTAGAGTTAAATAGATAACTTAAGCTCTACGGCTAGGTTTATATTATAGGTTAAGAGAAGACGAAAGGGTTATTAAATATACTAAATAAAGTAGTAAAACTAGTAAGTATAATTTTAGAATAAATATATTTTTAAGCTTAATTTATCCTAGCTTTTTACTAATTATAAAAAGAGAAAAACTAGTATAAGTAAGAAGTATAAATAGTCTAAATTCTATTAAGTATAAATTATAACCTATAACTCGTAAGCTTTTAATATAATAGCGGTTTAGTAAGAAAAGAGAAGAGACTACTATAAGAATAGTATTTAAGTAGAGAAGAGTAGAAAGGAGAGTTAAGAAGGTAGAAGGATAAGATAGAAAGATAGAATAGATAATAGAGAAATAAAAGGGAGAATAGTAAGGAAGTACATTAGTAAAATGTTAAGGTATTATAATAGTACCTAAAAAGTTAACCTTAGGAATTTAGCTTCCCTATATAAATTTACGTCTATATATCGGGGTCCGATCGCTTATAGGGGGGTAAGAATTTAGGGGGTAGGAATTTAGCCTAACTAGTAAGAGTAGCTACCTAATACTTATAGCGCGGTAGTCCCTAGTATAAGGTAGAGAAGAAGAGGGAGGAGTAGGGTATAGGAGCTATAGGACTAACCGCGATAGAGGACCTAGAGAGGGTCTTTAAGTACCTAATAGACTACCGGATCCTATAGTATAGGTAGTATAGATATACTATTGTTCCTAGTTATATTAAGGCCTATCTTACCCGCTACTATAAAGCGTATATTATCTTAGATAGTAAGTATAAGCTTACCTTATTAGGCGGTAGCGTTCTAGTCGCGTATATAGTATATAGGCGGTAAAGTATACGGCGTAGAATACTATAAGGTAGGATAAGGCTAGCCTAAGCTCGTCTTAACTTATCTAAACCTATCCGGTACCTTTAGACTTCTAGATAGCTCTACCTTAGCGATCTCGTTACCGCGTATAGAGTTATATAGCTTAGATAGTAGGGAAAGGGATATATATATATATATATATATACGAGTTAGTATAAGAGTATAATAACGAGGTAAGTACTAATTCTAACTAAGGAAGTAAAACTAATAGAGGTATATAAGAACTTAGGAGGTAATTAACCGGTTATACGCTATATATTATTAGATACGGCGGCTATTACGCCTCTAACGATACTAAGAATTACTCTAGCCCCGTAAGGCTATTATTTAAAGGCTCGAGGAAGGTAACTTACCGAACTCTCGACTATTAACCTTACGAAATCGATTACTATCCCTCCGGAAACTATAGAGATAGTCTAATACTAATAGGTAACTACTATACTATATACTCCGAATATCTATATTTAGGAACCGTATAATATAAATAGGGAATACGTCTCTATTTAATTTAAAAATGTCGAAGCGGATACGTACGTAATCGATTTAAAAGCTATATATAACGAGGTTATACTATCTATTAGAGGAAACCCCTATATCGAGCCTAGCGTTCGTAGTATATATATATATACTACTTAAAGCCGATCTACGACTCCGGTATAGCTCTTAATTTACCTAATTACTTAAGGCTTTAACAATTAGTAGAAATAGAGGGAGTATCTAATACGCTATCTTACCTATATATACTAAGATAATAGAGCGTACCTTCTAAGATATAAGGAGTCTATAGTTAATAAAGAGTGTTATATATTAGCTTATCGTCCTCTACTATTCTAAGTGTCGATTAGCTAACTTTAACTTATTATACTTAGTAATACCTACCGTCTATTAGGTATAGGGTTTATACTATAATTTCCGTAGCTAGATATAGTTATCGCTACTTTCTTAGTTACTATATTAATTATACTAGATAGCTTTCTCTACCCTCTAAGATTAAAGAGATATATTATAGCCTAAATATAATAGTAGGAAAAGCTATACCCTATAGCTAGATAGCTACTCTACCTATAATCGCTTAAATAGCGGAAGACTAATCCGGGCCTATAGTATAAAAGGAATTATAGGCATCTAAGTAGCTTTAATACTTATAGTATATAGTATTAATATTATCTAGTATTCTCGCGTAAAGTGTAATCTATATAAAGTTAGACCTATATTCGAGAACGACAAATCCTAGCCGCTAGAATTGTAGACCGCTTCCGCCTAGATCTCCTTAAGTTTAAGCCTTCTAGAGATACGTTAGTTATAGTAACCGGCGGGTTTAGCTTCGGGTATAACTCTCTATCGCGAAGTCTCTTACCCTACTTAGACTTCCTATTAAGCGCCGTAGCTACTCTACTTTCGTTCTAGCTTTCTCTAGCTTACCTTCGACTATTGTCCTATATGTTTGCTTAGGATTCTATAGCCGGATTTTGATACAATCCTAGGTGAATTGAAGGTACGGGCACCATACTTTTTTGCGCAAGCAAGTATGATCCAGCTAGGGTTACGTTTGTGTGGTAACCCTAACCTCCACCAAAAAAGGATCCCATACTTGCCACGTCGGAATGTGGATAGAAAAACCCCGCAGGAGTGCTACGATGTGTTGTCCAGATCCAGGGGTTCGTATCATACACCAGCCCCGCCATGTGAACTCCTGCTCCGTGCATACAAAGCCGCAACACCATCCATACAGAGGCGGTACGTGACGACCACCACCGTTAGATCCAAACGTCCGGAAGTGAACCGATGGAACGTATGAGACGGGCGACGCGAATCAAGCACTGCAATTAACGCACTATTCGGACCTGATTTACACCAGGCCCCCTAAGAGTCCATCTATGGCGAGCCCGCCGGTTTACCCTGACCGGACGTGACCGGACTCGCGCCATATTCATGCTCACAACGTTGTCCTCTCCCATCTGGCCTTCCAAGATCTCACTGACCTCGAGGAAGGCCAAGTCTTCCTCCTTTGTCACGAATTCCAAGTCCTCGCCCATCCTCGCCTTTGCTAGCGCTATCGCCTCGCGTCCACCGAGCCAGCATCTCCGTATCTCTACTGCGCAAAAGCTGGCGATGATCGCCCGGTTATGTTCTTGCTCGCTTCCATATCGCTGTCGGTGCCCCCGTCGGCACTCCCCGCAGCTGATCAGTCCAATTCCTTGCCTGTTTCCCAACCGTCCTGCCTTATGGCCCCAAGGTACCTCTCTGCCGACGTACGTATACTCCTCGACTCTCCCGCATCGATAACACCATGTGTATCCCACTCCGCTTGTGGCTCGACCTCCCTCCTCTCCACTTGGCCCCACCCTCATTTTGACATAAACGTCATCTAAATACGGTTCCGGTGTTGCTCTCGACGTAGTCCCCTGCCCCGGTACTTCTTCTGTCGCTGGCGACTAAAGCACGTCATCATGTCGCACTGGAGTGTAGGAGTCGCATTCATCGATATTATAATTGTCGAGCAGAGCAGTGACAGGCTCATATGTCGTCAACATGGACCTTTCCTTTTTCCTCTTCTTGTCCATGTCGAGAATCGGGGTATGGATGATACGGTTGTATTGCTCAGATCACATCGAGCTGTTCGAATGACACAGTGAAAGATAAGAGGATGCAATCGTTCGGAGTGACTGCAAACGTGTCTCAGTACTAAGTTTCAACGAACCATGGTTCAACGAGCGGGGTTGATGAACGCTATACCAATGGGAACGGACATCGATATCTTTGCACTTTCCGAACGACTCTTCCCTCATCTCTCCAGTCGCACCTCGAGCGGATCCAAGCCACTCAAGCATAATAATCGCCGGTAATGGGCGACGAAAGAATACTGGAAGAGCTTAATGCCCCCGACCAAGTGCGTTTCGATAGTTCGAATACCGAAGTTGTACTAACCTCACATCATCCATTTCGGCGTCCTTGTGACGTGCATCTTTCTGAACAAGACACCGGCCACTCGGGCAAGACGACACTTGCAAGATTTCCTACAGTCCTATCCAATCGCCCAAAGTCTGCAGGGAGTCCAGCCGTCGCAGATCGAATGCTACTTTGCCACTCTAGGCTTGCAGAAACGACGAGCCAAGTGGATCATCAAAATGGCCGGTCAGCTCGTCAACGACCCTCCTCGACCACATGTGGAAGGCACCCAGCACTGTTGGATGTACATAGTCGATCTGTCTTGCTGTTTGCCTTGCAAATGCCCTTGCACCTCACCTGGCCATACCGCGTGCTGGCACTCCTTGCATACTATTACTCCCCACGCTGGTAAATGGTCGAAATGATCCGTTCTCACACGGTACTCTGAACCCTTCCTTCGGCTTTGGGTTGAACGATATTCTGCTCAATACAAATGCTATTGTCTACGCTTCTTGTCCTTCCATCTTGCTGTCTGCCTTCTATACGCCCTCCTGAATCTAATAACGGCTGGCTGGTACGCCTTCCACTCTCGCTTATGCTTCCACTGGTGATATGGTCGGGGTGGTGCATGGGCTATGATCTGCAACAATGCGGCCTTGCTCGCACCCTCGGTGCGCGAACACCAAAACTCGACCGTACTGCTTTGTACGGCGATGTCTTGCCCTCTTTTGTGGGTTTCACGGGTTCACTCTCATACAAAACGTGTTTATAAAAATCCGACATTGTATTTGCGTGAATCTGGGCCCATCCCGGCGTGTTCTGGCTTACCCTAGATGACTGTAACTCACCCGACTGTAACTCATCCTGTGATACAATATACATAGCAGTTGGGACACAAACTACATAAACGTCTGAGTGTAATTCACGTTACGCTGGTTTATAGTAGTGAGGAAGTGAGCGAGGTGCTTCGGGTCTTTCATGTCCGTCTTGTTGCTCGATATCAGAAAGCATCCATCCGCTATGATTTCTTCAAAATCCTCCCGAGAGAACGGCCGGTTACCTTTGATCGCTTCTTCCTGATGCTCCTCCCGAATCTCCACCTTCACCGCCTAGAACACATCGATTCGGAACTGTCGGAGGCAGAGGTGCACCATCCACGACAACACTTGCTAGTAGATCATATCGTTTCTCCGGTGCCTCTCTAACCACTTCATCGCTACGTCCAGAGCCAAAGCCACGTCTAGAGACACGTTTACCTGCTTCATTGCGGCTTTCACCTTCTAGTCAGCCTTTCTATTCCTTGTCTACAATGGAGCACAAACCCTTGCATCGCCACCATCGAGCTATTATCCATTCCCTTCCATAACCTCAATCAACCTTAGTCTGCGTTAGACAATGCGACTATCGAAGCCATGTAGTATAAACATCCAATTTTCTATCTCGCCTTTGCACCCTGGCTGTTGGTAGTTGCGTTCCATGGTGCAAGCCTTCGCCATCTGGAGCCATTACTGAACCGGCGCGCCTGAGGCGTGAAGCGAAGCGCTAATCGTTCTCAGAGTCAGCCTATCCCGCCAATTGCACTCGCCAAGTCATCCGTGTCCACACCATCAAAGTTCGTACAAACTGTGAGCCTCGAACACCGTCAACGACGAGCTTCCGACCAAGCCAAGAAGCAACCTCTTCGTAATTCGGGCTTGGAATATCAGCATCCATCATATCTTCTAGTAGATCTATATGGTATCGATCATCGCCACAGTGGAAGAGTCCTATCACGGTATCGTACATGACCGTTTCGTACTGGCATAGCCGGTCGGATCGCGACCAATGTCTGTCGTGCTTTTGCCAGCCATCGCAGAACTCCCGAGGGACTCCACATTCGGGACAACCTCCTCGAGCGTTGAAACCTTCGAGATGAATTTGCTCCCCAAGTCCGCGCAATCGCTGCCTGGCTCCACCACGATGGCAAGCTTTGAGGGCGTGTTCCACATGGTCGCCAACTAAACCTTTGCCTGCGCAGAATCCACATTTGTTTGACCACCATGTGAGACATGTCTGCTAATCGAGGACTTCATCGGCATCATCCCAGCCGTATGTTAGAGAAGGCCGGGTGGATGCCGAAGATGCAAAATCATTCTCGATAGGTCCTTGTCGCCGGCGGAACTCCCACGCCCACAGAAGCATCTCGAACACGAAGAAGATTCTCGGTACCCATCCTTCTCGGTACAAGACTTTTCCGGCTAACCAGTACGCCACTTGATTTTCGGCGGCAAAGTTGACTTGGTCTTGATTCGCGACTTTGACTGCAAGCGCCTTACCGAGAACTTGTCCGTCGTACGCACAGAGTGCTACAATTGCCTTTCTTAATACAGGCTTGTTGTTGCAGAGACCGTCACGGTCGTCCTACGACTACAATTGCTCTGTCAAATGCAATCTCGAGGCTTCTGTACTCGCTGACGATGCTTAGAACGCCGTCCTGACGGCTTCGCACGGCTCCATGGTATGAAAGCACAAACTACAGCCTCCAAGTCCCTCCGAATCACGAGGAATCGGTGAATCTGCTAGCCACTCACAGATATCGCGTACAGTCTGTCCGCCTTCCCATCGCGTGCATTCTTCTAGAGCGTGATCGGGCTCGGGTTGGCCGGTGCTCGCAAAACATAACTAACAGCCGACGTTTTTCCAACGCGTGAACTGCTTCGCTCCGTCCAAGCGATGCCACGAATCAAAAGGCCGAGTTTAATGGTCACGCTCGCGGGCTTCCACGGCCTCAAGAATGGAACGCCGCTCTTCGACAATGGTAGCTTTTTCAAAGACACTCACCCGGCCAAAGAGCGCTAGACAACCTCGCCATAGTAGAGGTACCATTCGCTTGATCCCATCACGTTCTCTTTGGGTTGCCCATGGCCGGTCCGTTTCTAATGCGCCATGACTATCCTGTCCTGCTACCGTTCGGTCGTTGTCAGCATGTGAACTTGCGTCATTTCCGGCGTCGTCTTCCCTACTGAATTCACCTGGCATGGAAGATTGTGGCCGCTTCGGAGCTAGTTCGTCCGCTAAAGCAGATGTTGCCCGTCTTTTCGAGTTCTGTGCGCGAGAGCTCGCATCATTAAGGGATGCGACAAATCCATTTATAGCGACGTGAGTCCTCGAGGGCTGGCCGTTCTTACTTGCTGCCGAAGTGGCGGCATCGACTGCTGGTGACGGATCGTTAAGCCTCAAAAATTGCTGCCACATTCGCGATACCTCTCGGTAAATGTTGAGAAGTGAAGGTTGAAGTCGGTCTGGGAAGGCGCCGTCAATTCTATATCGAGCTCCTCTCTCGTAGGGTCGATGTCTACTTTGCCACGCAAACCCTACGCCTAGTGAAGCCTCGCTAGACTTGTCGTTATACTGGTCAAAAGGTCTGCTAATGGACTTGACGTGCTTCTCGGTGATGGCAATAGTGATCTGCCGGAACAGACGACAGCCGATCGGAAAGCCGAGAGCCTTTTGAGTGTACTGTTAAAGCACTTTCGTAAGCTCCGCGGTCTTGCATGGCTCAGCTGGATTAACAACGGAAGGGAACAATAGAGGGCTATTAATGTCGGATCCAAGGCATGTGCGTTCAAGCATACAGCAAAACGGGCGGATGTAAGTAAGCTCTTGGTACATGATCCGCGAAGTGTCCTTATCGAGGAATCTCAATATATAGAACTCCTTATTAGTGGTACGCCGAGCCTTGTTGACTTGACTAATGACGGCGATCGTATTTGCGTAGATGCATACGCCTCGACGAGCATCCGGGGTATTGCGATGCGTGACAGCTAACAGATTAGTTCCGCGCGGTGTTGACCCGCCGTGGAGATAGATGAGAAGCATGTTCAGTCTCTGAAGTTCGCGGTAGAGACTGACATACTGCCGGACCGCAGCGTGGTTCCAGCCGTTGTCGGTCATTAGGCTATCGTTGGTCGCTAGGCAAGCAATCCTTAAAAGCTCGAGGTAATCATCGGAAAGACCATTGGCCGGATTCGACACAAACGAATAGCCAGCTTGGATGTTAGAGAGGGTATCTTTGACCTCCGACCAGTAACAGGGCGGATTCTAGCCGTACATTAAACGGTCGCAACACCACCGCGCCCGCTCTAGTACGAAACGGCCTATACTCCGGAATTCGGTCATCGTCATCGATTGATTCTCCTATGAAATGACCTGGCCATCTTCACTCTAGTTCACTCGGAACGACGGCCCTTCGGAAAGTGAAAGAGACCGCCCGTACGCACGTAGACTGAACAACTCGTCTAAGGGAGCAGGCGACCCTAGGCACATTTTCTCTATTCGCATCTGCTTGAATTTGTCGAGCTGGCCGCCGGTAGGTCGAGCAGGCCATCTAAGGGTCGGATGGGCGAAGCGAGGAAGGGTAGACTCTAGGAGAATGAGGCGCATGCAATAAATCAGGCCAGAGAGTTGAGGGGTATAGTTAAGCGGCCGCGCAAATGTGGTTCCGTCGGGTGATATACCTAGCACGTAAGTGAAGTACACAAGAAGTGTCGAGCTCGGCTTTCCTTCATCATATTCCTCCGTAGCTAGAAAATGGACAAAGCCAAGGATCGGCTCGGTGAGTGTCGCGTCCAAGCCTTTTGCTATATCCGTTGGTGTTGTAGTTTTCTGTGGTAGATGGTCGTCCTCGCAGGGCTCACTACCGGATTGAAATGCGTCATCTGCATCAGAACAGTACTCGTCTGGTAGATCGGAATCAACAGTGCTATTGTCGGACTCGTCGGCGTCGTCATCATCACTGATCGGCCTGATTGCAAGGCTCTGCGAATGCAGGCGTTGCGGTCGACTCCTTGACGATGTTCGCTGGTGAGAGACTCCTTCACCATCGAGGCAGGTGTCCAACGACTCCTGGGCATGACGGTCATTCTCATCCTCGGAATCTTTAGGCCGTCGACTCTCGTAATACCACACCTGCTCCAGTGCTTGGCACTGCCGACGGTTGAGCGATCTCAGTAGATGTTTTTCTCCTGAAAGCTCTTTCGATCGCCAGAAGCGCACGCAGAAACAGACACATCTTTTCAGGAGCCCTAGATACTTTCTCTCAGATGACGGACGGCCAGTCAGTATAAAAGGCGCTTTGTAAGGCCGGTTAGGGTAGAAGCTACGAAGCCAACACCGAACGAACACGCTCGTGTGTTTAGCTGTATCTTTGCATCGCTCGAATGCCGCATCTAAGGCGAACAGCAGTTGAGATAGTCTTACCTCATCCGTCGCAGGACTGCGAACCTCTCGGCCGTCGCAATGACCTAAGCACAAGCCTCGAGGGTTGTAGGTGTTGGGAAGCTTGGTCATCGCCGCCAGGAGCGCACGATTCTCACCATCGAACAACTCTTTCCATCCAGTCCGGTCCATCCAGTTGCTTATCAAGGTCATGTCAGTGCCACCCACATCTATGACCATTTCAGCTCGTCGCTTACGAACATGGGCCTCCTCTTGACTATGTATGCGCTCGAGAAGGACACGACGTGGTAGTGATGCGTCGTTCACCCTGGACACGGCACTTGGGAGCTAGATGATCCAAAACCTAGAAGATCCATTCTTTGTCCAGGACTGGAAAAACACCTGCTCCTGTTGATCCACGGTCTGGAACCCTGCGATGCTATGTTCGCCTTTCTTGTGCCGTTGGAAAAGTTCGCGACTGGTTGTCCGCTCGTTGGAGATCTTACAACAAAATCCAGAACGAATATCTAGATGAGGGTGCGGCAAGCATTGGTCGTTCCTCGTCCGGACTACATTCGGATCCGCCAAATCAAACTGACGGATCAAGCGCAACAGATGAGCTCGCTTCCACCGGGGGACGTCGTGCTTCCCCGGATGCTGAGAGACAGACTTTGGCGCCAGAGCATGTTTGCAAATTCGACATATAATCACGAGTTCTGGTGAATTCAGATGCAAATGGAGCGGTTCGAGCTCTTCGTTGGCTGGCGATGTCGGAGGTTCGATCCATGAACGACGTTGGTGGTAAATTCTAAAGCCAAGGGAGCAGCGATCAGAAATCTGCCCGAAGATCTCGAGGGGCGCATCGCCGAAACATAATGTGTTCCAAGCGAGAAACAATTACCGCACGGACGGTACACGGACAGCGCACAGATAGCGCACAGATGGCTCTGGGGCCCGACCATGGAAACACGTCGTGTTCCGCATGGCAATAAATGCCGTAGGTACAATCGTGGGTCAATTGAAGGCACAGACACCATACTTTTTTGCGCAAGCAAGTATGATCAAACTAGGGTTACATTTGTGTGGTAACCCTAGCCTCCACCAAAAAAGGATACCATACTTGTACGTCGGAACATGGATAGGCTTTTCGGTGTGTCCATGGCCAAGACGGTGCACAGAAATTGGAACGGTGTTGTGAGAACGTTCCACCACGGGATTCGGGCTTCTAGCATAGTTCCTGATGCTGCCAGAGCTGCCCTTCCCAATGTGAGGACCGAATCTGCACGATCTTTAGCGTCCGTCAAGCTCATCAGCCACAGGCGACGATATATGGCGAAAGCCAGGTCAGCCTTCAGCATGGTGATGAACGAAGACATTGATTGAAGTTCCTCGATCTTGGTGAGAGCCGCGCTAAGCGCTGCTGGCGGGTCTGGTTCTCTTTCTCTGTCCACGTAATCGTTCGGCAGTAGATCAGCAAGCTCCACCAGCTGATGCGAGAAGCCATTGTTGTCAGCTGCGAACCGCTTCGTTGTTACAACGTCGAAGTTGACTCGCGAGCGGCCGTACTCAAACGAGAAGATAACTTTTAGAGCCCTGGCCATCTAGAATAGTCGCCGTCTGATCTTGGCCAGCTTGTGATCTCCAGTCGGAGCAGCAGGATCGACAACAGCTATTGTCTGCATTTCTTTGTGAAGACCACAGGCTTCCACCTGATGCATGGCAACCGAGCTGGCGACCCAAGCGGAATGAGGCCGGGACATCAGCCGTAAATATAGCGTACGTAAAATCCAGCCAAAGACACTATTCGAAGTTGGCGGGCGGACCATGCTTCTCTTGTCCAGCACTTTCTTCGCATGGACCACGAAGTCCTCTTCGCTGTGATGAGGATTTGGGGAGAAGAACGAGCCAAGTGCCGCTGTGCCAAGGATAACGGCGTCGATCTCGTTGTCACCATGTGGTGCTGCAAGGCGAGCTGATGCTTGCTCTATGAAGTCGGACTCGTCGAGGAGACCTATCTCCGGCTTGACCGTTGTGAAGTAGGCTTTGGCCAGGTGTTGCATGTCCGCCCAGGTGAGTATTGAAGTGATTTCGGTCAAAGGGTCAGGATGCTCACGGCGAATACCTAAGTACCAGGCGAAACTATGCAGGCGTGGGATATTCTCGGATTCCAGGTCCATACCCAAGATGCGTGGGAATGCAATCGCTGAGTTGGCTCTCACGAAACGCGTTTTGCTAGGGTCAAGAATGCCACGGTGATGGAATCGTGCACCAGGAGCCGTGAGTGGATGTGCTTGGAGCTGTAATACGTTCGGCTGGGTGTCGCCAACGGGTGCTGTAGGCGGTGGCTCTTGAGCAACATCTCCATTTTGGTGTATGGACCCTCGCTTAGATGAGATATACTCGCATTGATATTCGTAACGGACACAGGTCGCACATGGCACTTTGCCGTCGCTAGAAGCAAGTCAGCTGAGGTGTAGGGCATTGCATGCACGGCTGCAGACTGACACTCTGCATGTCCGAGACTGCGAAGGGAAGTGATTGTTACGTACCATTTGCGTTTGCGCTGTCTACATGGAGCACAAGCAGCACGTGATCGTTGTCTCCCGCCTTGATCGTGCCCGTCGTCGTCGTGCCCGTCGTCGTCGTGCTCCTCGTCTAGGCTCACAGAGCGCTTGGGGTTCGCGTGGCCGTTCGCCATATTGAGAGCTACCGAAGGACAGCGTATAGCGGGTATTGCGGACTCATGTAGGTAGATGGAGACGGAAGGAAGCGGGAGTCGTTGGGTATACAACCAAGTTTCGAACACGCGTTGGTGCACTTACACCTCGCGCTTACTCATCTCAGCTGCATTCAAGCTGTGCGGGTGAGTCGCTTGTAAATCACGCCACCATTCTTGGAGGTTGGATGAATGGAGGAAGTCGGTGTAACACGGATCTGCAGCAAGGCGTTCCCATTTCTTTCGCACCAGCCTGTGAAGCGACCTCCTGTAAAAATTTCGTCGACAGTTATGACATTGTGGGACTGGAACGGAGTCACTCGCCACTTCTTCGCGATTTCGAACTGTTGGTGAGTGCATTGGAAGTCTGATAGGAGTTCTTGGTAAAGGTAGATCATTTGTTCGACCTCATGGGGTCCCATGACTTAGGTTCGAATACAGATACCGCTAACGGACAAACAATAAAACGCCTCGACCTTTTTGTTATGTGTACACGTTCATCATTCATGATATCTCCGCTCAACTCCAGGATCAACTCCCGGACCAACTCGTGCTCGCCGTGCTGGCCGCCGCAGAATACCTCGGGCTCGGGCTCTCGAACTTGAAATATCGAAGCAGTGGTGTACTCATGGGAGACTCCATGGGTGTCATAGGCCTTGAGATGTTTGCAGCCATCTGTGCTGCAGTCAGCTCGGGCGGCTGAAGAGCCATCTGCCGCGTGCGCGACAAGTATCGCGGACTCTGCTGTTTGCCGATCCAGAGCAGCTGTTCGTGTTCGCGAAGGTAACGCTCCTCAGAGAAACTGCTGAGGACGTTGGCGCGGCCGATCATGCCAAGTTTCCGCCGCTGTTCGGTCTTGTCGTACATTCTCTTAGTGATTGCTTTGACTTCCTCTTGGGTGGGGTGCAGCGAGAGCTTGGGCGGCTCGAAACCTGGCTCGTCTTCAGCGTACTTGGCCCAGTCACCCAGCAGCGCAAGCACCTCGATCTGTGCCTTGGCTAGAGACAGGGCGTCGTTCGGGGCGATACATTCGCTGAACTTCGTCCAAGTCTTCGAGTCCGTGACGACTCGGAAAGAGGCGCCAACATCAGTGCACACAACCGGAACACCGGTCAGAGCGGCCTCACCCATGGCAAGTGGGAGACCTTCCGAGATGGACGAGTTGAGGAAGAGCCATGACTCCTCCAGCACCTTGGCTGGACTGCCCAGGCCGCGCAAAATCACATGGTCTCGAAGACCTTTGGAAGCAAGGATCTCTTTGCATTCCACGGAGTACGCCGGCGCCTTCTCCATATCACCGTAGATATCAAGCTGGTAGTCCGGAAATCCCCACTGGTGGGTGATGATGTCGGCTGCCAGGATAGCGCTCTTGATATCTTTGACGAAGCGCACGTGCGATAACATGGTGACGGTAGGGATGGTCGACTTGATCTTCTCAATTGGCTTGTACCTCCCAGGGTCCGTGATTCCATTCACGACTGGGTCGATCTTGCGCGCGAAAGCTCGGCGGTGTTGCAAGGCGCCTTCTTGAGTGCCGTGTTCCACTTCCCAGCCGGGATTAAAGAAGTCAGCGCAAGGCAGCACGACATCCGCGTAATGCAAGACGAGAACAGATGTCATCTGAGAGAGCTGCATGAGCGAGGAGCAGACGAAAGGTGAGTCAAACGACATGGCGGATGAGAGGAAGACTGTGACCTCTCGCCAGCTGATGCAGTGATCCCAAACGTGGAGTGAGCAATTGCGGCGGAGTTTGCAGAGCACACCGTAAGATGCACCCGCGAAGTGATGGGAGGCCTGAAAGACGTCTGGAATGCGTTCAGGTACTGGCAAGCTCATGACAAACAGGTAGCGATGCCACATGTCCAGTGCAGTGTCCATGTGCAGGAGAGTTGGCCGTTCCGCGTCCAGCCACTCGGACATTGGCCTGGCGTTGGTGACATCTTCGGCAAGCCAAAGTTCACGCCATCTCTGCTTGACGACGTCGCTCATCCAGACGCGGCCCCAGTGACGATCGGCAGCGAAGTAGGAATTGAGATCAAGCAGGGCTTGCGAGGCCTCTTCGACGTGAGAGCGGTCGAACTTGATGGCTCGTGCACATTTTACCAAGCTCTCCAGAATTGGTAGGAAATTGGTCTCAATGTCCTCGTTGCTGACGTTGTGGAGGCGTTGCTGGACCGCGGAGTCGCGATAGTCCTGGAATACGCCGTGTGTCGGCGTGAGGAAGTCCATGCCCCAGAGTGGCAGCACCGACAGCGATTGTACATTCTTTTCGATCTGGAACTTGGGTATGCCATAGTCGTTGGCGTTCTCGGCAACCACATGCCAGCGGATGGTCTCGAGGTTGTTGACCAGATCCCGTCTGCATGCGCTTACTCCGCCGCCCTCGTTCGGCCAAGTGCCGGTATCGTGAGCGAGTACGTGCAAGACATCGTCTGCGTCTCGAATCTGGGTCTCTTGGCGACGAGTGTTGATCTTGGAGTCGCCACCCTGCCCGAAGTTCACCAGATCGGAGTACTTGTATGCCAGAGAGCACCAACTGCTTACGTCAGGATCGATGTCCGCTCTGGCCATGAAGACATCGGCGTTCCGCTCCACGTAGGCTCCAGCGGACTCCAGAAGTCCCATGTCACGGTTCCTCCAGTATGGTCGCAGCAGCTTCTCAGAGCGCAAGCTGTCCTCGTCTAGCCATCTCACCGTGATTGCGTCCATGTCCTTTCCTTGTTTCCAGGAGCGCCAGAGATGTGTCCTGGCCATGGACGTTGACACTGGCCAGTGTACCCTGTTCATCCGAAGAGCCCGGGAAATGATGCTGCTTCCAGGAGAGGTGAAGAGCAGCAGAGGATCCTCTCTGCGGAAACTGCAGTCTTTGGGCTTTTTCAAGACACCAAACCAGTCGTGCAAGATCATGTCCGGTGTATCAACAGGTTCGCCGTTGAGTGTGGTGTCGATGGTCGGATGGGAGCGATGATCGTAAGTCCAGCGGCTGTTGTAAGCCTTGTCCCCTTCTACGAATGTCGCCTCTGTGACTTTAGTGTACGGAAGCCAGGTGTCGAGGCGCTCGAAGTGGCCAAGTGGTGGGAAACACCACGCCACGGCGATCTTGACATGAGCCAGCTCGAAGTGCGCGCGGAGAAGCTCATCGTCGAACTTGGCATGCTTGCGGTAGGAGAATTGGAAACGAACAAGATTTCCTTTCTCAAAGTAGCTTCCGGACGCAATGTAGCCGCGGTCGTCATACTGGACGACTTCTCCCTCTTTCGGACCCCGAACGCAGCGTCTTTGTATTGGGATACGTGTTCCTGATGGCATGGGATACTCATACTCGAAGACATTCGAGATGGCCTCTTTCGCGTACTCCTCTTTCTTGCGCAAAAGAAGTTGTTGTCCGTAATGACCAACGAACATGAGCTTGCTGTTGTCCTCTGGCTGTGTCTTGTGGCCGCCTGAGTAGAAGTGGAACTGGAACGGGCCCGAATGTCGTGCATTGAATATGGACACACCGGGGGAGGCACGCAAGAATCCTGTAAATGTCCCAAGGATGCCGTCTAAGGTGACTCTGCTTTTGCCCATGACAACGGCAGTACCCTGCATCTCTCTGCACAGCGCTTGCACTTTCGGCCGACGGTAGAAGAGAAACCAGGGGACGATGAGTCGCTAAAGAAGTGAAGGGTAAAAGGGTCAGCAGCGTCTCGACGATAGAAGGAGGCTTAAAGGATCTCGGAGCACCGCATGCCACCACCATGGTTAGTGCGGTCTTGGGGAACCCTTTTGCCCATCAGTTCTTACCTGGAGGGTCCGGCAAAGCTGCCAGAAGCTGATGAGCAGGACTTTGGATACAGCCCGAAAAGCCACGTTCTGCTCGTTAAGGGCGTAGTCAAGTTCTCTTTGAAGGTCTGGGTCTGCGACGGACGCCACGACGAAGAACTTAACTGCGAATCGCAGTCCTTGTACTGTCCTCAGGAAGGGCCGCGCAAGCTTCGCAAACAGCTTCTCGCGTGACTTCTCCAACACACGAGACTGAGAAGCACCAGGAAGTTTTTCGTAGTCGGAGATATCCGCCAGGCCTTTGGTCCCGAGCTCTGCTTGCAGATCGTGTGCGAAGTCTTTTGCGAGGAGGGCCAGGTGGGCTCCGACGTTGCAACGGGCAATGTGTTGTTTGACGATGTCCGTATCCGTGAGCTGCAGAGATTTCTTCGACTCCAAAGCGCACATTGATCGGGATTGCAGACGCACCCATTGAGACTGATCGTCGTTGATTCCGCATGGCTCTTCACAGCATCTTCTGATCAAGAACTGTCTGACGGGCTTCGGGAGTTGGTCCCACTCGAGGTCTGCGTCCACGCCGAGAAGGAGATAGCGAAGGAAAGCCCGCTCGCCAGTGCGAATCGTTCTGGCGCGTTCCGCAGGAGACCACTCGATGTGGTGCTTCAGACTCCATGGAACAGAAAGACTGCTGCTCGATTGCGGAGTGACCATCAGCTCAGATAGAAGGCTTTGATCGTACGAGAGGCCGAGCCTGGCTTGACTCGCGGCCTGAATGATGGCCTCTGCAACAATCTGGCTGGTCGTGCTGACATCAGTCAACCGCTTCTGCGGGTGGTGCGGTTCGGGTCCAACAAAGACAAGGACGTGCAAGACACCTCCGTAGTCCTGGGAGATAGTTGTCAATAAAGGATCCTCAGCGAAGATAGCGCGCGCGGGGACCAGCTCGACCTTCAGCTCGCCGTTATGCCACATCCGGGAAGCAATCTCTACCATTTGAGTTCCGAGCGGGAATGCTGCTTGGGTGGCGCCTGACTTTGCGCCTCTCGTGCGCGCGGAGAGGATGCGCGTTGCCTCAATACCAGGAGGCGCCGCTGGAGTGACGTGGAGCCTCTCTTCTTCTGCCACCTTCATGGCTTTGGCGAAGATCGATGACAGTGTTCTCTGGGAGAGTTCGGGACTGGCCCACAGCGAACCAGAGTAGTAGAACCTTTTCTGGTCGTTCTTCGTACCGACAGAGCCGTGTTTCCTACGGCGGAAGTAAGGCAACCTTATCCTTGCTGTGCCTATCGACAACAGCGCTGTAGTCCACGTTGCAGCCGCTAAACCAATGACACCGCTGAATTCCAGGACAGTTTCTCGTCGTAGAATCAAACCTGTCATTAGGCCTACGACAGCCCCTGCCATGAGGTCTCCCATTGCTAGAGCTCCGGTGAAGATTCTGTTGTACTGATACCATAAAAGGCCAGTGTAGGCACCGACATAGGCAAGGAACATGATAGTCGCCTTCTCATCTCCTTCGAACGTCCAAAGCAAGGCCGTCATAAGTGCAATGCCCCAGATGTGAGAGAAGAAGAACTTTGCAAAATTCGACCAGTACACCTTACGTCTCGCATTGACGTCGATGACGGCGACCTCGTTGAGGTGTTCCAAAGAGTCGATTCGTGTCGTTGTTTTCCTGTTTGCGATTGGCCAGAGCGGTGTTGCGACAGCGTCAAGACACACAGCGGCTATCAAGTAGTATGAGAGACCAAAACCGACTGAGAGCCGGTATCGAGAACTGTCTGCGGCTGAGAGACCGACCAACGCACCTCCGGAAAGAAGTGCGACCCATTTGTCCATCAGCGCCACCACGAAGTAGAGCACACCACACCAGACTTCAGGACCACTCTCACGCCAATGGATGAAGGCGTTGTGTAGTTTGAGACCCTTCTGAATGTCCTTGAGCGTATCGACGGCCGCCTTGACTTGTAAGTTCCAGGTCGGGCTATACGGGTATGGCATCTTGGTGCGGGAGTACTTGCAGTACCAGTCCATCAGTAGCAATGTACTATCGTGGCCCACGGCGATCGTCTTGACGAATGTGTCAACTGTAGATTTCTGCCAAGGCAAGCGGTGGCGCTCTTTCTGCATCTCGACCATCAACGCGGTTCGCGGTAGTGGTGTGGCAGCCAGATCAACCCCGGGGAGCTCGGTGGTCTTGTTCCTAGCCGTGGAGAAACGCTCGAACCAGTGGACAAGCTCTGTATCGCTGACAATCGGGACCTGATTGTACCAGCAGTGCCATTCCGCAAACACACCGCGAGCTGCGTACATTAAAGTGACCAGGAATCCGGAGAGGACGATGGGGTAGACGATGATGTCGTGGCCAGCGAAGGAAGTTACGATCGGCGAGATGAGCAAGATTGGGATGCACAAGACCACGGACGTTCTCCCAGACTGAAACTTGAAACCGGGGAATTGGTAGACTGCGAGTGTAGCCAGCATCGTCAGGTATGTCGAGAGAGCGAAGAAGTAGAACAGGAAGATGAAGCCAGCGTAGAAGCCTTTGATGCCACCCAAGACCAGGAGTGCTCCGATCCCGACGATGAGGGATATGGCGAGACCAGCTATCAGGCGAGTGAGGACGAACAAGTTCATGGCCGGGAATGTCATGCAGTGCAAATAGTAGCTCCCGCCGTGACCAACCCACGTACCAATGCCACCAACTAGCAGGAGTCCGATCATGAGACCTGCCGTAGCTATGGTCTTCTCGACTTCCGCCATGAAGGTGCTCAAGTAGAGCCCTCGGCCGACCAGCGTGAGGAGAAGAATGTCCACCAATGCTGGGACAGCGAAAATGCCCAGGAAGGTGAGCCGATAGTGCCACGGCAAGCCTTGAGATTCAGCGGTAAAATTCGGGTCTTCGTCAGTATTCATCGAAGCATAAGCTGTTGGCAGCTCGGTGAACTTGTCGTCTCGGCCTGGAGGCTGGTTTTGATGGTAGTATGTCCAGTACTTGGTCTGCAGAACCCTTCCCACGGCCTCGGGAGTCATGTCCAGATACGCTTCGCATTGTGCGCCGAGTGCGAACATCTCGGCGAAGCAGGCAGCTTGATCAGGATGTGAGTTCGGCATCGGGTTTCGGTCGAGAATCTCGAGGTATATCTCGTCGACAGCGAGCTTGCGGAAAGCACAAAAGACGGACAGTGTGAAGATGTCAATTGTGGCATCGATGGAGTCTTTTTGTACCACGCTCTTGAGGACTGTTGCGATGTTGTCGAGATGGTGCTGTTCGTTGCGCATGAGGATCCCTGGAAGCCGCGAATCGAGCTCATGGAAGATGTTCACCGCAGCGGCAGCTGACGGCACAGCTCTTGCGCCCTGCTCGCGAAGCCATTCCAGGCGGACCTCAATAAGCTCTTTGGCAGATATCTTGCCTTGCAGATATTGTTCGGTGCTTAGGTGTCTCGCTTGAACGAGCGATGGAACATCGAGAAGCTGGCTTTTACAGCATGTTGCAACTCTGGCTTCCATGGTTTTCCTAACAATGCTGCCAGCGCGCTTGAGGCGTTGTAGCAACAGAAGGCTCTCTGCCGGAGTGAGCTTCTCGATATCCTGCCCCAGTCTTTTCGGGAGATTCCATTTGTCGTCCCAAGCGGAGGTGTCATGCGCGAGAGCACACTCAGCCTCAAAACATGCTCGTCGAGAGAAGTCGCGGCTGGATAGGAAGGTGTGCAGCAAGGTGGAAGTCCGGTCGGCGGTTTTGGCGGAGAGGAAGATGTCCATGTACGAGCCGACGTCGTTTCCATCGAACAGACCCCAAAACTGGTTGTCGGATCCATTGTGGAACCCAGACTGTAACCCGATCCACACCCGTAGTTTGGTCCGCTTTTCTTCGTCCTCGCTGGTGTCTTCGAGGAGTTCCAACAGTTCATTGATGGCAGGAACCAGACGGTCTCTGGGTGCCAAGGCGTCGTACATGCTTCGTAGCGAGCTTGCCATCTCTTTGACTTCCGCAGCCGGGATCTGGTGAAGCATCTTGAGGTCGCGCAGCCGTCTTTGTCCTTCGACGAGACCATCGAAGTCGAGTGATGTGCATTGAAGGCCGATCTGGAAGCAGCCCATTCCGGTGAAGCTCTCTCCGGTGGAAGAATAGGACAGAACGTCTGTCTGTCGGGTAGTATGACCTTGAGGCCAATCAAAGTCGCCATTAAGTTGTGCAGGCTCGCGAACTCGAGTAGGATCATTGACAGGGACGTTCGATTCCAAGCGCTTCGACAGATCGGGCACGACAGTGTCCAAGCTCTGCAGCATGTTTCCAGATCCATCAACACCCTGTGTGATTCGTTCGTTTGCCCTCCAGATCCCTTGCGCCGCCATGATCTCGGTCTTCTTCAGCCACATAAGAGCGCCGAGGGGCTCATTCGGATGCGTCTTCTTAATGGCAATTTCGGCATCGCTCAGTGCAGCTTTTGGGCCAATCCAAGCCAAAGCAGAGTTGTACCTGCAGACAGATGGGCAGAAGAGTTAGCATATGTCTTCGACAATCTAGGGGTTTGCCCATCAGTATCGTACCGAGACCAGTTGTAGCTTCGCTTCAGCACGGCGTGCGTCAGCTCCACGCCATCTTCCAGTACCTCCAGCATCATGAAAGACAGCCCACCCAGCCATGCATGCTTCGCCAGCGCACGTTGTGCTCGTCTCATCGCCGTCATCTGGAAGTAGTCGCACACCGTACCGTTGGCGTTAATCGTAGCGTTGCGACAAACGAGACCATTGACCAGTTCAAGCTGAATTAGGTTACTGTCGTCCTCCGACATGTAGTCTGGTGGTGCGAGCTCGAGATATACGTCAACGTTCAGCCGCTTTAGGCTTTGGAGTAATGGATTGAGTCGGACTGACGGAAGCTGAACAGTCCAATTGGCCAACAACACGCCTGAAAATGGTGACGAAGCCTCCGATTTGAGCTTGAAGTCTTCCGTCAAGCGTCGAACTATCTCAGAAAGCAACGTGAAAGCGTCCGCCGGTTTGGTGCTGTTGCGAGTGCAATCGAACTGCGAGACGTCCAGACGACCAACGACGTGAGTCGAGCTGGACTCCGCAGCAGCCTCCACAACGCCAGGCTGGTATGGATCCAGAACGATCAGATCCCACTCGGAGAGCAGTCTTGTTTGGTTTGGGTTTCGGAATTCCCATGGTGGGTTAGCAATGCTACCCAGGTATACCCCAAAGGATGCCGGTTTCTTAGACAGAGGGATGCTCTGCGGTAACAGTCTGCTGGTCTCTTGCGGTAGCTGTGCCAAAAAGTCTACGACAGCGGTCGGAGGGATCTTGGACTGTTCATCTCTCCTTCTCTTCCGGAACTTTCGCAGCTTGCGAGCTACAACGAACGAGACGTGGGCGGTACCGAGCAGGGTGCAAACGAGAACCACAATGGCAAGAGTCTGGGAAGTAGCGAAGCGTGTCAGCGTCGTTGTGGTGGTTATCATTGGGCTTAAACAACTGACCAAGCTCCACCAATGCTGTATCATTCTCGACCATCCTACTGCCTCCAACCCCAGGCTTTCTACCCTCCTGGAAGACATGCTCGCCGAGCGTTGTGTTCTCCTGGCAGGATGACAGTCACTTGGTAGCAGTCGAGGGGGCTTGTTCAACGTTCAAGCGACGAAGTGCACTCCCGAGTACTGCGTCAGAGTAGAAGAAGACTGCTGCCATTAAACATGAGTAAGAAAATGTAGGAAAGCAATATGCTATGCAAGAAAATCAATGATGCTGTTGGCAAGGAACGCAGCAGTTGACAGCAAAGTCGATCAGCAGAGAATTGTCATAAGAGAGGTATAACCTTCGAGAAAATCACGACAGTCTGCCTTACGCACAGAAACGAGGTAGTAGTGCGATCTACCGTGCAGCATGATGCGCTGCCCCACCAGCACGGCACGTCCTTGAACGGGACTGCTCATGCTGCCTCCCGCCACCAGAAGACCTGACTGAGGGTTTCCGGAGAACCAGAGTCACGCTTTGGTCATCGCCGGAGATCTGCAGCATCAGAAGCAGACCGAGTCTGCGCGAGATCCCAGCACGGCTGCAGCCCATGCTTCCCGCGCTGTCGAGTCGTGAGGCTCCAAAGCCAGGGGCTCCAAAGCCAGGGGTAGGCGAAGATCCGGGCATCGGGATGCGTCTTCTCTCCATATGGCGTCTCTTGGCCACGTTTGGTGGCTCCATCACATTGGGCGTGCGCAGAAGCAGGAGACGGTCTCCGGCAGCGCTGTTTTCTAGCGCAAGATCCACATCGGGTTATTGCAGGGGCCCACTTCAACCGTTCCAGGCTTCCAGCGACCTGGAAGTTGGAACACCCTGGAGCTGATCGAAGCTAAAGACACGGCTAAAAAAAGCATAAAATATAGGCAGAAAAGCTCGACGGCGATATTTCTAGTGAGCCCCTACCACTTCCCTAGCGGCTCGGCGGCGAGTCGATGAAACTACGGCCACTACCCGCTTCCCTGCAAGCATGTCGAGGGGAGCAGACGTGTTGTACTGCGTGCGACACCTGTGGTTTCGAACTGGGCGCATATGGAAGCGCCAGGAGAACTTCTGAAGCGAGCGAAGCGGCGGCACAAGAGATGTTGTATCTCTACGGCTGTGCTCGCCGCCATTGTCGTCGTGCTGATCATCGCCATTCCATGCGCAGTGTTGCTTCCGAAGCAGAAGAAGCCAATGCATCCGGCGACCATACTACTACCTCTCTATATCTATCCGTCTTCGGGACGATGGGAACCGTTGTCTGCTGCGTAAGTCAGCCATCTCGTCTGATAGCTACCAGAGACACTGATGAACTTCTCCTGGATATAGCGTTGAACGCTACGGCGATGTCAACTTCACAGTCATCATCAACCCCTTGTCTGGACCCGGGAATTCTGCCACTCCTGGAAACGAATATCCCTCCGCCATACGGCGTCTCAACTCAGCTCCAAATGTCCAGACAGTCGGCTACGTCCGGACTGGATACACTGATAGAAACATCAACGATGTTGTGGACGACGTCGCCACCTACTCTGGTTGGAGCAAAGTTGACAGCGGCTTGTCCGTGAGCGGCATCTTCTTCGACGAGACACCCCACGACTTCTCCCGGCGTAAACAACAATTTTTGATCACGGCCAACGAAGCAGTCAAGAACGCTACTGGTCTGCGAGAGCCGAAGCTGGTACGTTGTCACCTGCAACCACCAAGATCCGAGACTCTTAATATACTAACCATTTTATGCCATAGATCATCCACAACCCTGGCACCATACCTGATGCTCGCCTGAACGACCCTTTGACCGACGTCACTGTTGTGTTTGAGAGTTCATTCGACCAATATCAGGAGCTCGAGGAAGATCTCCAATCGCTGCCCGGAGATCGATCCTCCCGTAGTATTATGGTGCACTCTTTGCCCTCTGGGAAGAGTGTAGACTCTGTACTGCAGAGCATGAGTCGGACAGCGCAATACTTGTACTTGACGACCGCTGATCAAGGCTACTACGAGCATTTTAGCGATAGCTGGGACAAGGTCGTGCAGATTATGGGGCTATGAAGTCGATGCGTGGACTTTTGAACGCCTCTGTATAAGATATGTTGTATAATACCTCAATCTTGTTGTACTCGATACTGTACGTTATACATCTATGATCAAACAATATCTTTATGTATATGGCAAGCTATTTATTTCGTCATCCGGCCCCGCAACCACTGATGTTTGATCAATCAAGAGAAATTGTAGCTCCTGTCATACTAGGATGTGATTCCCGTTGATTCTCACACGGAATCCTCGCAGGATGAAGTTCTTCTCCCGGCTGATCTCCAGAAGGACGGCTCACAATATGATGCCACCAACTACCATTGTCGTCCCGTTATACATGTACCCATCGACTGAACAAACATACGAACCTCTATACTTGGCGTAAGTCTAGATCAATACTCGCTGTCCCAGCCTATCGACTGACCGTCTCTCATCTCCAGCATTAGAGTACATGCAGGCGATGAATAAGGAAGTACAGACAGCTGTCGGAATTCAAGAGACAACGCTGGTGAGTTCAGCGCAGAGAAACGTGATACAGCACCAATCCGAGGCGAACAGCGAGATCTCCCATCTGCGCATCGCTGATGATCGTCCCACCGATCCCGTCATCGGGGTTGTGTCCGTCACCGTGTGCCATGGCAGTGACTCGAGGGGTTAGGAAAGACCGAGCTCAACCGCATCTGGAGTGAGACATGGTCTTACGCACTCAGGCGTCTGCACGATCTTGGCCGGGATGACATCGCTGCCCCTCGCTCGGCGGTTTTAGTCGCAGTCCGTGGCCCGTGGTCCTGACGTTCTGGAGGAAGCGCGGCAGAAGACGAGGTGGAGTCGAAGGTTTTGCGCGAGATCGCCCGGCCGAACCCCAATCTCCACAGCACAACCAGGTTGCTGGCTCAACGGACGCGGCTAGAAGGATACGCTAACCCCGAAGCACAACGCCCCCTCCAAGTTGGCGGCTCTGCCATCTGCATCTCTGTGGACTGTGTGTCCTGGGTAGTGGCTCGGCGGCAAGGAGTCGAGGTCGGGAATGCTCCATTTTCACCTTTACGGCTCGTTCGAGTATCTGAAGATGTGAGTCTGCGGCGTGTCTAAGGTGCCTGTCGTGCATTCGCAACTGACGTAGATGGAAGCGCCTCAGAAGCTCCAGCGACGAGCCCAACGGCGAAGCAAGAGGACCAGGATTTGCATCGGAGTTGTGGCCATCATCATCGTCATACTCCCCAATGCCATAACGTGCGCGCTGCTTCTATCTGAGTCTACGAGACTGATGAATCCGGTCACCATCCTGCTGCCTCTCTACACCTATCCCACGAAAAATGCCTGGGAGCCATTGTTCAATGCGTACGTTCCGAGAGCATCCACTTGCAGCAAGGCATACATTGACTTGCGCGCAGAATCGACCAGAATCCGAGCACCAATATCACTGTGATCGTCAACGTCGACTCAGGACCTGGAGGGGAAGCTAGCCCTGGAAGTCCCTACGTTTCTGCAGTGCGGAGGCTCAATGCTGCTCAAAATGTCAACACCATCGGCTACGTGAGGACGAACTACAGCAGCAGAGACATCGATCTCGTGATTCGTGACGTTGCCACATATTCCCGCTGGAGTGATCTAGACGGCACCCTCGCCGTGAGTGGTATCTTCTTTGATGAAACTCCGCACGATTTGCAACAGCTGCAGGAGCCCAGCTACCTGGCTGACACCAATCGGGCGGTCGAGAATTCGGCTGGCATCCGTGATCCCAAGCTGGTATGATCGCGAATGTATACTCTGAGTTCGACCGTGTCTAATCAATGTGAATCACAGGTCATCCACAACCCAGACACCATTCCGAGTGCTAGACTAAGTCCGCCTGGGACGGACGTGACGGTCATCTTCGAGAACTCCTTTGATGCATTCCAGAACAGCGAGGCGGCTCTCGAGGCGCTACCTGGCAGTCGCTCCTCGTACAGCATCATGGTGCACTCGGTGCCTTCGGGAAAGAATCTGGGCAAGCTGTTGAGAACCATGAGTCAAGGAGCCGAGTACTTGTTCTTGACATCAGCGGATGAAGGCTTCTATGAGCACTTCAGTGGTAGCTGGGACAGATTTGTGAGCATCATGGGTTCGTAATTTAATTTCATTTGAGAGTAGTGGTGGATTCGAGAGAGAAGGCCTCGACCATGACGTGCATGGAGTTAGTCAGGAAGTGCAGTTTTGGTCCACACCGCATCTTTGATGCCGCAGCTCTCCTGTTCCCATCACATCTGACGCCAACCATGGCAGTATTGTAAGCACGTGTTGCTGCATCTCACAGCAGTGTGAAGGAGAAAACTCTTGTAGTCGACCGCGGAACGCCTTGGCATTTCCCGAATCTGCAGCTACCTCGAACTCTATCCTTGGCCTTAACTTGCATCAACATCATGGTCGTAATTCGCGCAGCTCCTAGCATACGATGAAGCTACTATCCAGAATTGCGCCCAAGAGATACCGCAGCCATGAGAAGCTTCAGAGCACCGTGGTTGTTCCGCTGTATCAGTATCCGTTGACGGAGGACACATATGGGCCTCTACACACAGCGTAAGACTGAGATTCCGCTTGATAAGGTGGACCGAACGACACCAGTAGTCGTTGAGTACTAGCTAACCACGCTCTTCTCCGTCATGCAGTATTTCCGCGAGTCCGGGACAGCAATTCCTCGTCATTCTTAACCCCGACTCCGGTCCTGGTACACCGCCATGGTGGCCGGACCCTGGCTACGTCCGCGAGGTACCTCGTCTGAATGCATATCCTAACGTATGCACCATCGGGTACGTTCGTTGCAGTGTAGTTGGGAGGGAAGTATTGGAGCTGACAAAGGGATCAGATACGTCCGGATCGACTACTGTGAGCGTCCCATTGAAGACGTTCTGGGCGACATCCGAGCATATGGAGGATGGGCAACGGACCGAAAACATGCCGGAGTCTTCGTGCGTGGCATCTTCTTCGATGAAACCCCGAACCACTGGAATCAGCATGCGGCTACGTATCTGAAGGATATTAGTCGTGAAGTGAGAAAGGTTGCAGGCATCGACAGCCCTCGCCTTGTGAGTATATCGACAGCTTTGACCATCAAGACGACTGACAGCGTGCTGGGACAGGTCATGCACAACCCAGGCACACTTCCAGACTCCCGACTCACAACCGCCTCTGAGCCCGACGTCACCATCGTGTGCGAGGAGAGTCTCGAGAAATACCGCACTTGGGATCCACAGCAAAGAATCCTCCTCGAAGCATGGCCTCGTGCTCGCTGCTGTATCATGCTGCACACAGTTCCACAGAAGCAGATATCAGTAATGGTGGAGGAATTGCGCAGCAGGGCTGGATATGTCTTCATAACCGAGTTGGGTGCCGGCGCCTGCTATCAGAGTTGGGGATCTGGTTGTGAGGAGTTCGTAGTTTCCATGGCAGGTGCTGAAACACCTTCCAAGTAGAGCCATCGACTGGAAAGGTTTGGGAATGAAAGAGACATCTTCATGGTATTCAGACATTCCGGCATGTGTATTTACAATTCTAATGCACACAACAAATATAAGAAAAGCGAGCGGAAGAACGCTTTTGTATCAACGCTATGAATATCAAACCCGGGGTGCGCAGGCTACAACGCTTTTCAGTCCAACGCATGCAATCTCCGTCCCAGCCAACCTTATCGTACGTGTCATAACTCCAGAGGCTTACCCGCAAGCTCAAGGTTCTTCATAGTGATGGCATTCCAGCAGTCCCGAGCACAGTCGTCCACTCTACGGATTGCCCGCCAGCCAAGTTCACGTTCCGCCCGTGCAGTCGCGGCGACGCAAGATCCGACATCACCTTCTCGCCTCGGACTGCGCGCAGCAGGGACCGGGCGTTGCGTGGCTGCCTCAAAGCTTGCGATGACTTCTGCGACGGTCATGCCGTTGCCGGTTCCCAGGTTGTACGTTCTGAAGGCATCCTTTCGATCTGATCGTACTGCTGCGCGGAGTGCCGCGATGTGGCCTTGAGCGAGATCTACGACGTGGATGAAATCTCGGACTGCCGTCCCATCCCGGGTATCCCAGTCGCTTCCAAATATGTGCAACTGGTCTTGTCGGCCTTCTACGACGGATGCAACGACAGGGAACAGGTTCGTCGGCTTCTGTCGGGGGTCCTCACGGAGTATCCCGGATGCATGGCACCCGACCGGGTTGAAGTATCGCAGTGCAGTGATCCGCATCCACGGACTAGCTTTGGCGAGGTCAGCGAGGATGGCCTCTGCCATGTACTTCGTTCGGCCGTAGGGACATGTCAACCCCAGTGATCCATTCAACCGAGACACTTCGACGCCACTGTCGTTCCGAAACGATTCGTCGAAATGGACCAGGTCGTGCTCAGACAGGTGTCTTCCAACATTTGACTTGGCGCCGTAAACCGTTGCTGATGACGAGAATACGAAATTCGTGATGTTGAACTCTTCCAGAAGGATGAGAAGGTCGACCAGGCCCGAAACATTGTTGCGGTAGTACGCGAGAGGCCGTGCTATGGATTCAGATACACTTTTGAAGGCGGCGAAATGGATGACTGAAGTGATCGAAGATTCGGATGTCGTGTACCTGCTCAACACTTGGTGCATCGCCGGGCTTCTGTAGTCGATGTTCTCGAAGCGGAGGAGCGGCATGGTGAGGCCCTTGGCGCTGCGGTGGTTGGTGGCTAGCAGCTTGATGCGAGAGAGGACATCCTCGAAGGAGTTGCTGAGATCGTCGACGACGAGCACATTGTAGCCCTCCTGGAGCAGTTCCAGAGTTGTGTGCGAGCCAATGTAGCCGAGTCCTCCGAGAACCATTACATATTGGCTGTTCCTAGGAAGCAAGCCAGGCTCCGGGGTGTGCGCAGCGGAGCGCTCTGGGGTGGTGGTCACCGACTCGAGGTCCAAAGAGAGGGTGCTGCTGGACGAATAGGAATGTAGAGAAGACATTAAGAGTGTGGATATGGGAATGGAATGATGGAAGTCGAAGAATCGAGAGACGTTATGGAGACACAATACCTTCAAATCTGTCAATCCGTGCTGGAGGTCAAAGCAGCATATAGAACCTTTGGAATGTGCCGAGCAGGCAGGACGAAGGTTGGAGGCGTCTTCGAGTCGCGGGCTGGTCTCCACTGGCTTGTGAGCATTCACCCAAGAGGGGCGGCAGAGTAGAGTTTCACTTCTGTCCCTCAACCCGGCCAAGGCGGATGGGTGGGTTTCTTCATTTGGGCGGCCTTTACGATCATGGTGTGGTTCGAAACTCCGAGCAATTGTTCCTGCTCGCAACACAATCCGTACACCGCATACAAGGACAACTGTGCGGTGGTATCGTTGAGACAGTTACGTGGCAGTACTCTCAAACGATGAGGAGGTCGTTCGTTCGTGTCGAGGGCTGGGTGTATGCCTGCTTCTCGGAACAGCAGGCCTCGCACCCAGCTTGAGCCGTTGTCGAGCAGATGTGGATGATTTCAGAGGATCGATGGCAAGGAAAGGCGTCATGCCACCCGAGTGGTTGAGCTCCACCGGAGGACTCTCCACATTGTTTCTATCCCAGTGGGTGGCCAGAGATGTGGAACTGGTGAGGGGGCGAAACTCGAGTCAAGGGTGATGATGTGACGTCGACCGCACCGTGCAGGGAGGCCAAAGACGATGATTCCGAGCCCAAGCGGCCGCTAGCCCCGTTCTCGGCTGTTCAATTGCGGATCTCACCACGAGGGTGCTAGGGGCGTCTCGTGGGAGTGGATGCAGGTACGTACTCTTTTGCGGTCGAGGAGATACGGTTGACTTAGAGTTCAGGCTAGTTGTAGCGCTGGCGCCGTCGCAGGCGCTCGCGCGGCAGATTCCAAAACTTCACTTCCAAGTTCCAGGCGCCTCGAACGTCCACAACCATCTCAACCCTTCCCCAATGACGCGCTCGCCGTGGTCTCGCCAATGTGGATTGCATTCACAAGCACGCCCGATGAGTACTAGAGGGCCATTCGCACGAGTTCACTTGCCGTGCCGAAGCGTGCATGGTTGCCCTTTATGATTGTCGCTCGCACCCACCACGAACATGAGTCGGTCAATCAGATCGCCCAGGTCCAAGAACCGGGCTGGAACCAGCTTGTGCGGGTCTCGAGTCCCCGTGCACCCTACCAAGCACCACCTCGTTTCACGATCCGGGTCACCTGTCACCTGAGACATGGGGCTTCAAACCTGTTCTGGCAAGGTCTGCGATGGAAGGATCAGATGACTCCTTTTTGTTGCTCTCGCCCCAACCTCGATCGGTGGCTCTGGATCAAAGCAGTCCAGAGCCACGAGGTCTTCGTGGAATAGCGACCCACATTTTACGCGCAGAACATGTGTTGCGCCTCCAGGGAAGGGCGTGGATGGCCGAGAGCCCCTGGAACATGCTTTGAGCGTTGTCAACGGCGCTTGCGTACAACATACTCATATACAGTTCTCCCATCTTGCACATCCCAGGAATGGATCGCCACGCCTAGAGGCTGTGGAGCCTTCAAAAGTCTCGTTGATTTCGAAAAAACTACCACGACTCGTTAGCTGCTTGGACCCTCGCCAGGATCCATACATGTTCCATCAAGCCAATCTTCGTGAGCAGAGACTAGGTTTGCCACCAACTGACTGCTCGGTTGACCGGTGTTCTATATGTTTGCTACATTACTTTTTAGCTTGTTAGCTTACACACACATGGGTAAAAATTTGAGTTAAAAACACTAGAGAACTATAATCTTCCGACGGCAGGGAATCATAATGAGTGTAAGCTGCCAACCATACAACGTCCTCCGAAGTCAAAGCGACCAGGTACTGTCTCTTCTACTTCATCCGTTCGCATCTGCTCAACGGCACCCACGCTTTCGGGACTGAGCTCGAATCGTCTACCAGCCGTTGGTGGACTCACAGCTACCCGTCGCGTCCACCCAAACCTCTCCCTCAGGACACTTTGGAGGTGGCGGCGCAGGGCAGCCGCATAAGAAGTCGTGATGGGCAGCATAAGAGACGCATGCCCCGCGATTCTTGAAATCAGGGCATGTTTGCCAGTTCTGCTGCAGTCAGCGCTCATGAAAGTTAAAATACACATTATGGACGACGAAGATCCTACATCTTGACACCAATGGGCGCACTGGCTGTTCCCTTGAGGAAAGGCGAAAACGCCGCTAGCAGCTGTGGTGAGGGTCAGTCAAGCAGTATCGACAGGGCAGGGGATTTGAGGCGTACTGAGCACTAGAACGCCAAGGTACTTGATGAGAGAAGGCATGGTCGGTTTGTATTTGATGACGTCGAGAGTGGTAATGAATGAAAGTCAGTTGGTATGTTGTACTTAAGTTCCATGAACATGCCAATGGCAGATCGCTCAACATATACTACGGCCTCTACACCGTGACCACCAGTCTCCTTTCCGACGACACGAAAGGGTAGGAGCCATGCAGTCCGCGCTGTGCTACGTGCGTGCTTCAACACGGTTTGCATTCCGTAAGAATTTCAACTTTGCACCAAGTGAGTCTGCCGTTTTTCCAAATCGGGGAATTTGGTAGAGATTGAGCGCTTCGAGGAGGGGCCCGGCAGTGACATTCTCCCCCAAGCTCTCCTGGGATCTGAAAACTCTAATCGCCAGGGGCAAGGAAACGGTCGTAGCACCATGGCCACCGAGCCCGGTATAGCCCTACTATCAGCACCCAAAAAGTTAACCCTAGGAATTTGGCTTCCCCGCACAAATTTGCGTCCGTGCGTCGGGGTCCGATCGCTTGTAGGGGGGCAAGAATTTAGGGGGTAGGAATTTAGCCTAACTAGTAAGAGTAGCTACCTAACGCTTATAGCGCAGTAGTCCCTAGTATAAGGTAGAGAAGGAGAGAGAGAAGTAGAGTATAGGAGCTATAGGACTAACTATAATAAAGGACTTAGAGAGAGTCTTTAAGTACCTAATAGACTACTAGATCCTATAGTATAGGTAGTATAGATATACTATTATCCCTAGTTATATTAAGGCCTATCTTACCCGCTACTATAAAGCGCTCTTAAAGTCTATATATCGGGCTATTCTCCTTATAGTAGCGTCTCTTCTATAGCTAGTATATAAGCCTACTACTATTATATTCCTATAGCCTTAAAATAACCTAGTAGACGGCTTTTTAGTCTAGTTTAATAGGCTATACTATCTAGGTAATAGCCTAAAGGGAGAGTATTACTTTATTAGTAAGACGACCTCTTAAATATAGGAGTATTATAAGGACTAGTATACTTAGTCTAATATCTAGACTTAAGGGGGTAATAAGCGAATATAGGAGAAATATACGCTTAATAAGATATAGAGAACTAGAGTAACCTACTAGTAGTTCTTTTAGGAGCTAGAGTAAAAGAAGTATTTTAAGGTTACTATAGGTCCTAAAGTTACTATTAGTTAGCTAGAGGAGAATAAGAGATATAGATTCTTCTCTTTATAAAGGGTAGTCTAGGAGTAGTCTTAAATAGGCGTAGTAGATAGTATAAACTAGGTAGAGGTATTTAACGCTTATTAATTAACGATAGTACTATAGCTACGCGAGACTAGTATTATAGAATATCTATAGAGACTTAAGAAGGACGAAATCTAAGTAGCTATAGCTTTACCTTCTATAGAGGAGGAGCTAGTATTATATATTATTATTAACGAGCTTAAGTATATCTTATAGAAGGCCTATCGAGCCTACTTTAATAAAGAGGACTATATACTAACCTAGCTATATCGCGTAATACTTAGTTAGTTTTAGTCTACGTAAATTAAGGCTATTAGAAAGACGTAGCCCTTTAACCTATATAAAGAAGAAGAAACGCTATAGATATACTTCTAAATAGGAAAACAACTCGTATACTATCTCTACTAAGTCGTAGCTAGTATAGCCGCCTACTTTAGTAGAACCGTTAACTACCTATAGCTAGAGGATGTTATAGAGCTAACGGATAACTAGCGTAGATAATAGAATACTATATATTAACTTATAGAAGAACTATTAGTATAGACGTTAGATAGCGATACTATTTTAGACTATAAGGCCTAAACTAATAGTACTAATAACGGACTAGGTAATAAGCTACTTAGGCTACTTATACTACTTATCTACTATTAGACTAGCGCTCGAAGATACTATTCGCCGCTATTAAGCTTCTATTCTATACTCGCCCTTAAGCTATTAATAGAAAGCTAGATAGAGGTAGGAAACTTTAATAGCTATCTATTAGTATTAATCTAGGTTTTTTAGTTAGTAGTCTTCTATAGTAGTATCTAGTTAGAGTATTAGGAGCTTAGGAAGATATACTTACTTATAAAGAAGTACTACGAGGAATATCTATAGTAGACTATTAAAGCCCTAATAGGAGAGATCTTATACTAGTAGCTATTATTATTCTATATATTAAAGAATAGCGTTAGTAACTATAAGGCGACGTAGGACGAGATAGAGTAGGTACTCTTATATAAAGGAATAGAGTTCTACCTTAACTATATCTTAACCTTACTATAGACTAAGTATACTAAGTACTATAAGCTACTTTATAAGGATCTTATATTAAAGGATACCTCTATCCGCCGTATAAGAGCTATAGAACTAAAGGATAATACTAGGGTCGCGATTATAGGTTAGAACTTTATATAGTATCTAGAGAATAACGCTATACTCGTAAGTATAGATATAGTATTACTTAATACTATTAAATACTCTAACCGCCTAGGCTAGTTACTCCTATAACTATCTAGTAGATCTAGTACTAGGTATAAGTAGAGGCTAAGCGCTATAGCGTTATATAAGGCTACTATATAGTAGTTTCTTAAGTAGTTCTACTTACTATTCTATATTAGTAGTAGCTAGCTAGTCTATAAGACGGAGCTCTTCTTAATTACCTAGCGAAATACTTAGCGGAAACAAGCGATTAGTCTCTAGTACTAGCGAGTAATAGTCTATACGTAGTATAATAAAATATAGGCTAAGACGAGCTACTATAAGGATAATATACGCTTCCTACTATATACCCTTAGTAATATATTACTCGACTATATTATATATATCTAGCTACTCTAGTAGCTCTTCCTTTAATAAACGGAGCTAGAGGCGAAATTAAGTCCTTTTCTCTAGGTAAAGGACGGGGCTATATAGCTAAGAGATAAGCTAAGCTAATATTTAGAAGGAGCGAGTATATAAGCCTAGATCCTACGCCTATATACTACGAACTAGCGCTAGATAACCGTTATAATTATTAAGACTAAATTTACTAGCGATATTAGGGTTTTCGAGGATAATAAGAACGATAAGGATATAGAGGAGATAAATAGAGACATCTAGGTAATAACCTATTAGCGAAACTATAAGACGTAGACTATTAACTAGGTATATATAAACTAGACTAGAGTATCTTTTAAGGGCGTATAGGACGGATTAATTTAGATAGGTCTATAGGCTTTAATACTCTAATAGGACTTCTAGAGCGTTAATATCGTTTTAAAAGGCTCTAAGCGTAGAGGCTTATAAGATAAGTCGACGTTAGCTAAGTAAGTAGCTATAGGTAGATATAGGCTAGAGAAGGTATAGTTATTAGACGCTCTCCTTACTAGTATATAGAAGCTATTTAGCTAGCCTAATATAGAATAGAAGTCGGTAGAGTAATACTAGGCTATAACCTTAATTATAGGTTAGAGCGAGTAAGTTATAGTAATTCTCCTAACTAGAGTAGGTAAGAGTATACTCTTTATACTACTATATAGTCTTCTAGACGCCGCTAGTACTATCCTCGTTATTCTATTAGTTACTCTCTATAGAGATCTCCTCTATTAAGTTAGCGAGCTAGAGCTTAAATACCTTAGATAGTTACTAAGAGAGCGTTAAGAGGCGCCGCTTATTATAGTAAGCGTAGAGGCCGCTACTAGTAGCGATTTTATAAAGTACGTATAGTAGCTAATTACGTAATAGTAGCTTAACTATATCGTTATTAACGAGTACTATCTTACCGTTACTATAGCGGAGTATCGCGCGAGTATTATTAACCTTATAGTAATCCGCGCGCTATAGACGTAGTTTATCTATCTTATAGCTACCCTTCCGCTAATAATATAAGACGAGTTTAAGGCTTAAAACTACCTTATTAGTCTATAAGTAATCCGGGTAGCGAGTAATTAGCCTAACCTCTTCTATATAGTTTATAAGGTAGTCTAAGGTAAGGGTAGTCTTACTAAGTAGGTAGCTACTAAGGTACGAGATACTTAGGAAGAGTTAAGCCTATTTAATTAGCGGCGAGATAAGATTATCCTCTACGCGTAGACGATAGATAAGGCTATAGTCCTTATAGATATACTAGGCTATATTATATATACGTTAAAGAGTAGGATAGCTAAGGAGAAGTAGAAGATTCTAGTAGACTAGATTAAGTCGTTAGACTAACTATATATTATTACTACTACTACTTTAGCGGAAGGGTTCGACTACCCTTATATCTAGCTCGTAATAAACGTTAATAAACTCGAGTCGCTCGTCCTATTTATATAAGAATCTAGCTAAGCGAGATAGGATAGGTAGAAGACGTACTTAATAGTACTACTACTAGTAGCTTAGAAGGTACCGTCTAGTAGTAGTATAGACGGGTAGCTATTAGTAAGCCTTATATATAATATATCGCTACGTAAATAGCGAGATTAATAGGCGATATAGTAATACCTATAAGCCGAGTAATACTTCTATACGTTATTAAGCGAGTATCTCGATACTAGCTAGTACTAATAGTAGTATATAAAGAGCGATATACTATACGATATCTACCGCGTCTACTATATAGAGCTCGTACCGCCTCCTCTAATATAGGAGGTATACTAGTTATATACTAGCCTCGATACTATCTAGTAGTAGAAACTATAGGATTACCTTAAATTAATCGGGTACTAAGAGAGGCTTATAGCTATTAAGGGTACCTATCTCTTCTATTAAGCGCTTAGTAAGTAGTAGGACTATACCTTTATAGCTTATTTATAGTATATAGAGGTATTTAGTATACGTAACTAGATATAGTAGCGATATAAAGAGTAGGGGCGGAGATAGCTATAACTATATACCGCCTAACTATAATACTATAAAGATTTAATAGTTAAATTCTTAACTTTATATAAGAAAGTATAGTTTAGGTTAGAAGGATTATAGGTTAAATTCTTAGGAATTTATAAGTTAAATTCTTAGGATTCCTTAGTATAATACTTCTAAGACTTATATATACTCTAATTAAGAGTATTTAAAGTAAAGCGTATAACTTAGAAAGATTAAATTATTAGTTTTATAGGTATAGTAAATTCTTAAAGTTAATAGAAATGTTTTAGTATTCCTTTATTTTATAGCTAAGGATTCTTAGCCTACCTACCTAAAGTTAGCTTAGTTATTACTAAGGCTATATTACTCTAAGTAGCTTTATTAACTATAGGCTAGTTTCTATCTATATACTCTTAGAGCTACTATAAATATCTAGGTTTAGGTATAGTAGAGGTTTAGAGATTACTTAAGTAGGTAAAGAAGGTTAAGTAAGTAGGTTACTAAGGCTATAGAGCTTAAATTACGACAAATTATTATAATAGATAGCTATACTCTATTTTCTATTTATAGAGTATCCCTATTCTACTTATATAGCTACTCTATTTCTACTTATATAGTATCTCTATTCTACTCCCTACTTACTTATTTACTTAGTTATCTTTTCTCTTTAGGACTATAGATCTATTTTAGTAAGTCTTTACTTACTCCTCCTAGTTTAGAGTACTAGTCTATAAAGTATATAGGTTTATAGTTCTACCTAGCTAGATTAAGAGGTACTTAGATACCTACTATTTAGTATTCCTAGCTAGAGTTAAATAAGAGCTTAGTAGTATAGTAGAGGGTTTAGAGTATATAGTATAGAGGCTAGAGGATATATAGTACTTATATAAAGGGGATAAGCCTATTATAGGTCTAGAGGTAATTAATAACTACTTATAGTACTTAGATAATAGAGTAATAGTAGGATATAGAGTATTTCTTAAGAAGATAAATAGTATCTAAGTATATTATAGGAAGGAGTATAGATAGTCTAGTATAAAGAGGAAGGGTAAAAGTATAGCTTATAAGAGAGTAGTAGACCCTAATAAGATATAGACTAAAGGGTATAGCTATTAAAGGTTCTTCTACTTTAAGCTATAGACTAAGCTAGGTATTATAATAGCGGATAGGATAGTGTCCTATTATTAGGGTTACCGTAAATTCCGTACCCTAAGTATAGACCGCGGAGCTAAAAGGGCGGTCTCCTATTAATAGTTTCCTATATAGCTCTCTAAGTCTCCTTAATACCGATTATATACTCTATAAATATTATTAATAGCGTAGTACTATCTATATTAACGTTATCGAGATTATATAGTTATTTAGGAGTAAGTATTTATACCTTAGGGTCGGGGATATAATAGAGGCTAGTACGCCGTAGCGTAACGCTACTTTAAGCTATATTCTCTATAACGAAGACTACTATATTACTATTTACGCCGCGTATTAGTAGTCTATAGTTTCTAGTAATAGTATTAGAAGGTACTTAAAAGACTATTATCGAGATTAGCCGCTTATACTTTAGAGAGAAACCGTTATATACTATACTAGGCTTTCCTTAGTAAAACTAGAGAAAGTATAGTATCTAACGGAAGTATAGTACCTCGTCTAAGAGCTCGCGCTCTATAAAGGATAGAAGTATAAAGTATACGGATACTACTACGTTAGCGAAAAGAATATAGAAGAGTATAATAGAGAGAGTTATAGTTAGACTAAACGAAAAGAACTTTAGTAGTAAGTAGCTATCGTTTAAACTATATTTAGTAGGCCCCGTAGACGTTACTTCGAGATTATTAGCCTACTAGATCTAAGTAAGGTAGGAATAGGCGATCTAGATAGTATAATTAAATAACTACTTAATAACGGTAAGAAGCTTAACCGCGAGGAGAATAAGAACGTAGTACGGACTAGTAATAAGTAGCTTCCGAATAATAATACTCCGTAGATACGAAAGACCTAGTAGGCTAAGAAGTTCGCTAGTCGGAACCTACTTACTATTACTATAGTCTATCGAAAGCTCGATAAAGATAAGAGGAGTCTATTACTAGTCTAGTAGTTAGTCTACTATATCTTAGAGCGTTATTAAGTAAGTATTATAGTATAGTACGATAATAAGGAGGATAGTAACGTTATTCTTAGCTAGCTTAGTAGCCCTTAAACTAATAAGTATAAACTAGAGCCCTTTAGTACGTACTACGAGAAGTTAACCTATACGAAGTATACTAATTAGTAGGTATATAGTATTTACTACTACTTACGCTTAGTCTTATTAAAGGACCGTTATAGCTATACGTTCTTAGATAAGGAAGAAGAGGCGCTTCGCCGAGTATAGGACATTATAGAGCTTAGGGTAGATAACGAGAGTATTTTAGATTCTAGCGTTTTCGATCTTAGCGTTCTATTTTAGACCTATAAGGGTTAGGCGTACTCTAAATCTACTATTATTTATTTTAGCGCCGTATTCGGTATTAATAATTACAAAGGCTATTACTATCTACCTCCTATCTATAGCTAGATCCTTATAGCGTTACTATACTATACTAGATTACTTATATTTAAATACGCCTTACCTATAGTAAAGTAATAGTACTTTAAAGATCCCTTTAACTACTTCTTTAAAGTATATTATCTATAGCTCGTAGACGGCCGTCCTACTCTATTCTATTACGTCGATAATCTACTTACCTATACTTTAGGCGCTAGTAAGGAGGTCGGTAGTAAGCTACGGATATAATAGTTAAAAGACTAGTAGACGCTAATCTACTAGAGCTAGCGACTATTATTAACTAATCTACGTCGATTTATAAACGAGCTATACGCTCTTACTAAAAGCGTACTATATATAAGTTACTTTTCTTAGCCGATCTAGATTAGTACGGACTAGTTAGTATTAAGTAGTTAGTTAACGATATAAACGAGACTTCGATAGAGTACTTATTCGTATCTAACCTATATAACTATCTAGATAGTAGTCGTAAGCGGATAATAAAGTAACTCGCTACCTTACTAGAGGTAGGATCTCTCTTATATATCTAAGGTAGTAGAGTAGAGGTATACTTAGAGGCGTAGCGTAAGTATCGACTTTACCTATAGTAGTTCTTAGCTACTTTATTTATTCTAATCTATACTAACGACGTACTAGTAAGAGGTATAGAGATTCTACCTATCTAGTACGAGAATATACCTAAAGTACCGTAAAACGTCTTTATATATGATAAATAGGTTATAATCGTTACTACTTACTATAAATCCTAAGCGATTATAAGTTAGTAAAAGGTTATCGCCCGATTCCTTAGTTAGCGTATAGGACGACTCCTAATTATATACTTAACTAAGGTACGACTATTTATTACTCTTTTAGATCGCGACTAAGTACCTAAGACGGCTTAGTACTTCCTTTAAGCTAACGAGAAGGGTATTTAGAAAACATCTAAAGTAACTAAAGCGCTTATTTAGGAAAGCGCTACTTAACTAGGTTATTATATTACGATTTAAGACTATTATTATATTACGAAGGCTATTAATCGCGAGTATATTTAGGGCCTCGCTAGTAATATAGAAGAAGATAGAGACCTTATATATAACCTCGCTACTATCTATACCCCTTAGACTACTAATACCGTCTACGGTATTAACGCGTTAATACTACGTAGCCTATCTACTTAGATACTTTTAGCTTTTTAAACCGTCTCTAACTAATAGTATTAGTTCTAGCGAGTCGATAGTATAAAGACTAACGTTAGTAAGGTATACCTTTAGGGTATATCTAATACTACTAAGCTTCTAATCCTAAAGCGTAATTAATATTAACTAGATCTATAAGAAGAGATATAGATAGGCCTAATAAATCTAATAGGTCTAGAAGCCTAATTCCGAAGTTTAATATAAGAAGAGGTAGTTACTACTATATAGAAGGGTAAGGGGCTACTAGTTATAATCCTCTCTCCTATTAGGAGTAAGAGTCTAATCTTCTAGCTACTAGCGTCGTTAACGAGGGCTACTACTACTATTATAGTACTCCCTTTTTAAGCTCTTACGAAAGACCTTATAAAACAATACCGCGCTCTTAGGCTTAGTAGTAGTATCTAAGTAGGGCTAGATTAGTAATCGAGGCGGATTATTTTCGTTAGAGCTAAAATAGTAGTAGTTAATAACGACTTCCTAACGTTTATATCCGACTTATAGGTACTAGGGAAGCTTAATTATATCGTTATCGACGAAGCCTATATTCCTCTTACCTTAGCGTCCTACTAAGCTAACCTCAGGGTAGTAGACGAAGGAATCGAGTCGATTCCTTTGAAATCGGGTGAGAAATTAGGATTAGGGTAGAAGCGCAAGAGTCGATTCCTTTGCTCTACTTGAGTTGATTC
>JAABUL010001609.1_pt1 | contig 41650 bp, 32 predicted proteins | sample 5559151 | NCBI WGS metagenome assembly JAABUL01 (sample SAMN10711876, study PRJNA513368) | rock metagenome | isolation source: Antarctica rocks | place: Antarctica: Victoria Land, Pudding Butte sud | reverse complement strand
GCAGCAGGGGTGCCGCGCGGCGTCAAGCCCCAGCCGGAGCGTGCCTGCCCCCACCGCGCACCTCCCGCCCCTTATATCCTCACCGGAGAGCAACATCTTTTTCTACCCCTTGACATAGAAGGTCTTTTATACCTGTCGTTTCTCTCGTCACACGGGCCGCTGTGCGCGGCCCGTCTTGTTCATCCGTTCGTGTTGATCAGGCCACGCGCGCGACAAGCTCGGCCTGGATGTGCGTGAAGATGGTCTCGGTATGGGCCTCTTCTTGCGCCGCTTGCAGCTCCCCCAAGACGCGGTCGATCGCGGTCTCCGGCGCGATATCGTGCCGCAGCAGCAGTGGGCGTAGGCCAGTGAGGATGGCATGGTAGATCGAGATCCCCGTCGGAACGTGTGCGGGCAACAGGGAGGGGGCGAAGATGCGCTGGTCCGCCTCGACCAGACCCGCCTCCTGGCAGACCACGCTGTACCGTTGCGGCACGTCCCAGGATGTCCCCAACGTCGCCAGGAGGGTCAGGAACCACTCGTTGATGAGGTGGTTCGCGGCGGGGACGAAGCGCCCCGGCGCGCCAAGGGGGATAGGCGCCGTGAACACGAGCTCCTGAGCCACGATATACCCGCCCGGGCGCACCACCGACGCCATGCGCCGCAGCGCGGCGGCGACGTCGGTCTGGTAGCACAGCACGAAACGGCAGAACGCCAGGTCGAAGGGACCCGGCGGGCGCACCTCGCCCGGTGTCAGGGTGGTGAGGTCCGCCTGCATCAGGTGGACATTCCGGACGTCGCGCGCCGCGAGGACCGACCGCGCCTTGTCCAGCGCCTCCCCACTGCGATCCAGGCCCACCACGACGCCGTCCGGTCCCACGGCCTCCGAGAGGGGCAGGAGCGCCCCCAACGGGCCGCAGCCAAACTCAATGGCCCGTGAGCCCGGCGCGAGTTCGAGCCGGGTCAAGGTATCGCTTACATAGGGGTCCATCACGCCGGCCATGCGCACGAGGCGCTCATGTTCCGGCTCGCTGGCCGCGAAAACATACTGGGTCTGTTCCATCGTGGTAGCGGGTTGTGTCGTCTGCATTGGTCTCCCCTTAACTTTTTACAGACCCTGGCCGGCCGGCGTGGCGCCGCGGCCGGTTAGCGGTTGAGCGGATTCTGGGCGAGGTCGGCGGTGGGCTGCTTGTCCAGGAATCCGACCGGCGGGCAGTTCACCACGATGCCGACCGAGCCGTAGGGCGCGCCGCCCGGTCCCGTGATTAGCCCCTTGACCGCCAGGTTCAGGATCTGATTCTCGTCGGTCTGTCGTGTGTCCAGGTGGTCGCTGAGCGCCTGCTGTGTCCACTGGCCTAACTGCACGTCCCAGAGCGGGCTATAGGCGCTAGAGTGACGCGGCGAGAGCAGCGTGGGCCAGTCGCCTTGCACGTTGAAGGGGTCGGTGAGCTGGCTGACCGTGTGGACGTTGGCGTCGAGGCTGCCGCCATTGAGCCCGGCGTTGTTCTCGCCCTGCGCCTGCGGGTTGTGCAGGCCGGTCTGCCCGTTGGCGAACACGAAGATGCGCTCACGCGCCGACCCGATGAAATCGTCGCCGCCCTGGAACGGCACACCACTCAACAGCGGCACATAGGTGGTGCGCTCGTAGGTGGCGGCCAGCGGGCTGGACGAATCGGTGTTGAGGTAGACGATCGGCTGGCCCGAATCAGAGCCGTGCACCAGCAGCATGTCGACGGTCGCCGGCGCCTCGGCGGTCGGCGTGGTGTTGATGCCGATGACGCGGTCGCCGGTGTTGCTGTGATGAATCACGTCGAAGGGGCCATTACCCACGGCCACGATCGGCGCGTTGTAGACTACCGACGAGCCGGGGAACTGGATAAGCGGGCTGTAGTGAGCGTCGCCGATCGCGCCGGGCTGTATTTTCAGCGGTGGGAAGCCCGCTTTGCTGGGGACGAGGATGCGCGTGGGCGAGAAGTCGGGGACGCCCTGGAAGTTGACGATGGCCTCGTCGAGTTTATTGCCTGGCGGTACGGTCAAGGTGACGTGCTGCACGCACGCGGGGCAGCCGATGGGCACGTTGGCGAGCTTGGGGGCATAGAGGGCGTTGAGATCGTCCGCGATGCCCTGGTCGGAGGCGTCGGTGATGATGTACCAGACGGTCTTACCGTGGAAGGCGCCGCGGTGCAGGGGCAGGCGCACGACGTTTTTGGTCAGGTCGACGAAGATGGCGCTCTTGAGCACCGTCTTGTTCGCGGGCAGGAAGACATCGCCCTGGCGCGTCACGTTGGCGCTCGCGTGTGACTGGGCAAGCGCAGCCGGGATGATTAGGGCTAGGGCGGCGGCGCTTAGTAGCGCGGTGCGCGCCAGTGTCGCCTTGGTCGTGCGCGCGATGGTGGTGAACCTGGTAGATGCCATGATACGTTACTCCTTGTCCTTGATGGGGTACCGCGATTGGTCTTTGATCGGATACCGCGTTGTGTGCGGCATGTCGCGCACATGCTGTAGTCTCGCGTTGCGCGGGAACGTTACAGGCTTCCGGACAAGACATGTCGATGGCTACGATGGCTATCCGGCGAAGGCGTCCGCTGTGCATGCTGAGCGGGATAGAGGAGGCGGTCATAGCCGCGGGGGAGCGTCGGCGGCGGGTCGCGCCGTGGAGCCCGGGCGCGCAGCGCAGCGCGCGTCCGCGCTTCCAGGACTTTTCACAGATCCCGCGTGGTAGGGCGCTAGCCTTGACGGACTACGGGCGGTCGGCCGCTTGCCAGCCGCGGAAGGCGCGGAGTAGGGCGTCCCTGGCAGTGGGGGGGATTGATTCCTCTGGCAGCGCGCCTAACGTTCGCACGGTCCGCCGCATCTGCCCGACGTAGGCGCCGCAGCCCGGACACGCCGCGAGGTGGTCCTCGAAACGTTCCCGCTCCGCATGGCTCAGCGTGTCCTCAAAGTACTCAGTTACTAACTCCACGAGGTCGTGGCAGGTCATCTCGTCAGCGCTCATAGTGTGGCGCCTGCTCTCTGATCGAAGTACCGCTCGAGCGCGCCGCGCACCTTGGAGCGCGCGCGATGCAGCAACACGCGTTGGTTCGCTGCCGTGACGCCCAGGGCGCCGCACACCTCATCCGCCAGCCAGCCCTCAATGTCGCGCAGCCGGATGACCTCTCGCTGGCTCGGGGGCAACGCCGCGATCGCGGCGGCGATGTAGGCGCGCGTTTCCTCGCAGAGGAACTGTTCCTCGGGTTGGTCATCCCAGGCGCGCGGCGCGGAGACCCAATGTCCCCGCCAGGGGTCGGACGCCCGGAAGCGCTCCGGCGCGACCGCTGGGTCATCCGGGTCGGCGTCGGCGTCCCATAGGCTGGAGAATACCACACTGCGCCCCTCGCGCTGACCACGGGTCTTGGCGCGGTTGGTCAGGATACTAAAGATCCACGTCTTGAGCGAACTGCGCTCCTGGAACCTAGCGAGGCCCCGCACAACCTCCAGCCAGGTCTCCTGGACGACGTCTTCCGCCACGGCCTGGCTCGACACGTAGAGGGTGGCCACGCGCACCATGGTAGCATGATAGCGGTCAAGCAGGGCGGCAAAGGCCGCCTCATCGCCACGGCGCAACGCGGCGATGAGACAGTGCTCCTCCGCGTCTGGCATGTGACGCGGGACCTTCCCGGCGGTAGGTTGAATAGTCGCTGTCATCTCCATCATTCCTCTCCTCTTGTTGCCTTATCCCATCCAGGCCGCGTCGGTTACCCGATTAGGGCACGCGCGCGACGAGTTCGACCTGGATGTGCGTGAAGATGCCGGTATTGTCTGTCCTGACATAGCTATCTTCCTTATTCCGTCTAAGGCGTCACGCTTACCGGGATGTCGACCGTGTTTTTCATGCCGTCGGACACGCGGATCACGTAGGCGCCCACGCCCGCCGCCGTCACCGTCCACGCGGACGGTTGCCCCGCCGTGTTCTGCTATGTCGTTTCCCGTTGTCATGTGGTGTGTGGGCCGCGCCCCGTCACAGGTATAAGTATGGGTTGGGGGGGCGCGGTGCGACAGTGACAGCGCCCTCATATCACCCTCACAAGACCCTCAGATCACCGGTGGGCGCTCTATTGTGAGGGAGCGCTGTACGCGCCGGCGCATCGGGTGCTATCATGACGCCAAGCGGTACCACGGTGGGATGACGAGGAACGGCGAGGGACAACACAAGCGAGGTGTGGACGAATGGCGACAGGCGTCACGGAGGCTTTCGGCCCGCTGCTACGGCGCTTTCGCCTGGCCGCGGGCCTCTCGCAGGAGGCGTTGGCCGGGCGAGCCAATCTCAGCGCGACCGCCATCGCCGCCCTGGAACGCGGGCGGAACATGGCCCCGCGGGCCGCGACGGTCGCGCTGCTGGCCGACGCATTGGGGCTCGAGCCTGCCGACCGCGCCGTGCTGGTCGACGCCGCCACGACGAGGAGGGCGCCCGTGTCCGCGCATGTGGATACCGTGCATGTGGATACCGTGTCCTCGCCGCCCTCGGCCTCCTTGGCCGCGCCGCCCATCCCTCCCACGCGCTTGATCGGCCGCGATCGCGAGACGACGGCGGTCGTGCGTCTGCTTCAGCAAGCGGATGTGCGCCTGCTCACGCTGACCGGCCCCGGTGGCGTCGGTAAGACGCGCCTCGCCCTGGCCGCGCTGGCGGCGCTACGCGACGCCCATCCCGACGGCGTCGCCTTCGTCGATCTGGCGCCCCTGCGCGACCCGGCCCTGGTCGCGCCGACAATCGCGCGAGCCCTTGGTCTGCACGCGGTTGTCGGCGTTCAGGAGCCGCGCGCGTTGCTCGCGACGTGGCTGCGCGAGCGAACGCTGCTCCTGACGCTGGATAACTTCGAGCAGGTGGCGGCGGCGGCGGTGTTGCTGGCCGAGCTGATCGTAGAATGCCCGCGTCTGACGGCCCTGGTGACGAGCCGGACAGCGCTGCGGGTGCGTGCGGAGCAACAGTTTCGGGTACCTCCGCTGGCGCTGCCCGACCCCGCGTGGGACGCGAGTCCGGACCATGTCGCGGACTCGCCCGCGGTGCAACTGTTCGTGGCGCGCGCTCAGGCCGTACGCCCCCACTTCGCCTTGAGGACGACGGACGCCGCGGCGGTGGCGGAGATCTGCCAGCGGCTGGACGGGCTGCCCCTGGCCATCGAATTGGCCGCGGCGCGTGTCGCCTTGGCGCCGCCCACCGCTCTGCTCGACCGCATCAAGCGGCGTTTGGCGTCGTTCGACGGGGCGCGGGATCTGCCGGCGCGGCAGCGCACGCTGCGCGCCACGATCGATTGGAGCTACGATCTGCTCGATCCGGGTGAGCGGCAACTCTTCGCACGTCTGAGCGTCTTCGTGAGCGGAGCCACCCTGGAGGCCGTCGAGGTGGTCTGTGGACAACGCGGAGCGCCGGATGTGCTGGACGGACTGGCCTCGTTGGTGGACAAGAGCTTGCTCCAGCGGGTAGACGCGGGAGGCGAGTCACGCGTACAGATGCTGGAAACGCTGCGCGAGTACGCCGGGGATCGGTTGGCCGCGAGCGGGGAGGATGACATCCTGCGGCACGTCCATGCCGCCTACTATGTGGCGCTGGCGGAAGCGGCCGAGCAGGCGTTGCTAGGGCCTGAACAAGCGCTGTGGCTGGAGCGGCTTGAGCGTGAGATCGACAACCTGCGGTCGGCCCTCGCCTGGACGCGAGCGCGTGCGGCCGGTCCGATAGCGACGGATAGCGACCTTGGGTTGCGCCTGATGGGGGCGTCGTGGCGGTTCTGGCATGCCCACGGGCGCTTGAGTGAGGGACGGCGCTGGTTGGAAGATCTGCTGGCCCTGCAAGGACTCCCCCGCGACGACGCGGCGACGGCGATTCGGGCCAAGGCGCTCCACGGCGCGGGATGGCTGACCTGCGAGCAGGGCGACTACACGCAGGGCGTCATGTTGTACGAAGAGAGCCTGGCCTTGTGGCAGAGGCTCGACGACAAGCGGGGCATCGCCGCCGCCCTGCGCGAGTTGGGGATCGTCGCCAACGTGCGGGGCGACGCGCGCGCGCTGCCCCTGCTGGAGGAGAGTCTGGCCCTGAGCCGGGAACTTGGGGATGCGTCCGGCATCGCCGCCGTGCTCAGCTACCTGGGCGTCGCGGCGTTTACACAGAGTCGCTTGGAGCAGGCCGCCGCGTTGTTCGAGGAGAGCCTGGCTCTGGGCCGCGAGCGCGGGGACACGCGCGCCGTCGCCTATGGCCTCTTCATGCTCGGGAACGTGGCGCATGGGCAGGGTGAGGACACACGGGCGACGGCATTACTGGAGGAGAGCCTGACCCTGAGCCGGGAGACCGAGGATACGCCCACCAGCGCCTACGCGCTCACCCTCCTGGCCTATATGGCGCGTGCGCGGGGGGACCTGGATCGAGCGACAGCATGGTATGCCGAAAGCCTGGCGTTCAGCCAGTCTATGGGCTCCAAGTGGCTCACGTCCAGTATCCTGAATGGCTTCGCGGGGATAGCGCTGGCGCGGGGCCAGGCGCCGCGGGCCGCGCGGCTGTTTGGCGCGGCGACGGCCCTGCGCGAGGCCATCGGGTACCGGATGTCCACATCTGAGCAAACGGGCTACGAGCGCGAGGTGGCGGCGGTACGCGAGGCAATGGGCGATCTGTTCGAGGCGGCATGGGCCGCGGGGGAGGCGCTGTCGCTGGAGCGGGCCATCGCTGAGGCGCTGGCGGAGCCGCCAGCGCGGTGAGACGCAGTGCGCGCGCGGTGATAGGGTGTCCCACACCGTGATGAGAGATAGAGTACAGTGCAGGAATGAGGAGGATGTGATGACATCGCTGGCGCTCGACTACCTGCGCGAGCTTGTCGCGCTCTCGGGTCCGAGCGGCGCCGAGGAAGACGTGATCCGGACGATCGCGCGCCTTGTGCGCCCGCTCGTCGACACGCTCGAACTCGACGCCTTCGGCAATCTCATCGCCGTCCGTCAGGGCGCCACGCCCGACGCGCCGCGCTGTGCCATTGCCGCGCACATGGATGAGATTGGCTTCCTCGTGCGCAAGATTGAGGACGACGGCTACCTGCGCTTCGAGAAGTTAGGCGGGAGCGACAACCGCGTCCTGCTGGCGCAACGCGTGTGGGTGCGCCCGAGCGCGGGTCCGAGCGCGGGCCGCGGCCGGTTGCTTGGCGTGATCGGGACCAAGAGCGCGCACTTCTTGAAGGACGCCGACCGCACGTCAGTCCCACCGCATACCGACCAGTACATCGACATTGGCGCGCGCGACCGCGCTGACGTCGCGCGTATGGGCGTGCGCGTGGGCGATCCGGTTGGCTTCACCGGCGAACTAGCTGAACTCGGACTGGACAGCGGGCGCTATACGGCCCACGCGCTCGACGACCGCGTAGGCTGTGCGGTGCTCCTGGCCGCCCTCGATGAGTTGCGGGGTCAGCCCCTGCCAGTCACGGTGGTGGCGCTCTTCACGGTGCAGGAAGAGGTAGGGCTGCGCGGGGCGCGGGCCGCGATCGAGGGGCGGGACGCCGATGTGGGGCTGGCCATCGACACGACCGCGCTCGACGACACGCCCGAGACCGCTACCTACCACCTGCGCCTTGGCGCAGGACCGGCGATCAAGGCGATGGACGCCAGCACACTGCCGCACCCCGCCGTGCGGGGCGCCCTGCTCGCCGCCGCTACGGAAGCGGGCGTGACGGCCCAGCACGAGTTGCTGACGGGGATCGGGACCGACGCGGGCGCGCTGCAGTTCGGCGGACGGGGGGGCGGCGGTCTGCCCGTCGGTACGCTCTCCATCGGCACGCGTTACACGCACAGCCCCATTGAGGTCCTCGACAAGCGCGACCTCGACGACGCCGTGCGCCTGCTACGCCACTTTCTGCTGGCGCTGCCGGACGTCGACCTGCGCTTCACGACTCTTGAGGAATAGTGACATCGTACGTCGCCTGCGACTGAAGTCGCATGGTAAACGACGGACACTGACGTGTCTCTGGGTGTGACGCGCCACGCGACTTTAGTCGCCGTGGTTTGCCACGCGACTTTAGTCGCAGGCCCACGACCACAATCGCGCGGCATACTCAGGGCGCCGAGCGCTCCTTGACAAGCGTGGGGCGTGGGCTATCGTATTGGTGCGGCCCCAGGGTCCGTGAAAAGTCCGGGGACCGCGGGCGTCTCGTCCGCGCTCCCAGTGACAGGCGAGACGCCTCGAGACGTCCGCGCTAACGATAATTCCCGTAGGAGGGATCGTGTCTAGGAGGAGAAAGACCGGGTTCGGTCCAGCGGCGCTCGTGACCGTCGTTGGGGTCGCGGTCGTGTGGGCCGCCGCGGTGGACGGCCTGTGGTGGGCGCCTCTACTCGCCGGGTTCGTGATCGGGGTCATCTTGTGGGGCGGCCGCGCGATCGTGCCCACGGCGGGGCTCGTCGCGGTCCTTGGCTGGGCGCTGCCGCTGGCGTGGCAGGCGCTGCATAGCCCGATCGGGAAGGTGGCGACGGTCGTCGCCGGGATTCTGGGGCTGGGCACGACGCGCGGACCCGTCGTCATCGTCGTGACGCTCGTGCTGGCGCTGCTGCTCGGCCTCGCGGGGGCGTGGGTCGGCGCGGCGCTACGCCGGCTCATCGTGCCCCCACGTCCCGCCCTATGACAGCGGTGATCGGCTATCAGCGCCCATTTTGTCATGCGTAAAGACGCTAGTAGCCCGTCAAGCGAATTATGGACAGTTGCCGTCCCCTGTTGCACGGCGATTTAACTGTCAAGACGACGCGTGACGCACTACTAGCCTGTAGATCCCGCACGAGTTATCCGTGGCCGCATCAAGGTCCGTTTCATGCCATGATCTCTTATGACCAGGCCTCGTCCCCCAATCGTGGGGCGCGCCGGGCGATGTGGCCGGCGCAGGATATAAAGGGCCGGCAAGAAAAGGAGCGCATAGACATGGCCCAGAAAACAGACACGCATGATGCCCACAAAGCCGATCAAAAGGGCGGTAAAGACACGCATTACGAGATCAAGGCCAAGAACGTGACAGAGGAAGACAAGCGCTTCCTCGCTGAGCACGCCGACGAGCTATCCAAGACGACGCAGCGCGCCAAGTGGATCCACTCGACCGATGAGCACGAGGACCGCAAGGGCCAGTCGTTGGCGACGCGCGAACACGCTGTGATTCAGGCCTGGGCCGAAGACAAGGAGCGCCAGGGCGCTCCTGCGACCGTTCCGGGCACGGAGCACGGCGACAGGGCCGGCGTGCTGCGCTTCGACTTCCCCGGCTACGGCGGCCAAAAGCTGGAGCATATCAGCTGGGACGAGTGGTTCAAGCCGTTTGACGAGCGCGAACTCGTCTTCGTCTATCAGGAGCACAAGAAGGACGGCTCGCCAAGCACGTTCTTCATTCTGGACAACCCCAAGCGCGAGGATGGTTAACGGGTAGAGGCTGCACTGTGTTGATGGGGCGCCAGGTCCCGCGGCGCGCGAATCGCGACACGCGGGGCCTGGGGCGGTGAACCGGGGGCGCGCACAGGCGTGGGGGGGCGTCTTACCCACGCAAGGGGCCAACCCTGTCGCTCACCTTTTCATTTTACACAATTAACGCGAACACGGGGGCCTTCGTGACATATTTGTCTCTTGTTGGCCCCGAAAACGTCACTATATAGGTGAGGCGGGGACGTATATTACAGACATAGCGGGTGTGCAGGGATAAATGGGGCGTCCCTGTACACCCGTTATTTGTGTCCGTTAGGAAACGGTTAGCCGGCGCGCCAGGCGCTCGGCCATGGCGACGCTGTAGTTCTGGCCGCGGTCCTGGGGATAGACCTGGAACATGTTGGCCATGTAGAGGTTTGGCACGGGCGTCTCGTGCGGCGGGATGTGCCGTGCGTAGTCGGTCGTCACCACCGGCTGCGCGTAGGGGGCGGCAAACGCGTGCGCGCCCGTCACCCACTCGTCGCGGAAGTCGGGGTTGATGCGCCGTAGGTACGGCAGGAACGCGGCCACGACCTCGCCGGTACTCTTTGTGAACAGCGGGTGGTCCATCGGTAGATAGTTGCCCAGGTAGAGCAGGTGGCGGCCGCCGTAGTCTTCGGGCGGCATGTAGTTGGTGTGCTCCACCAGCGCCAGGAACGGGTAACCGGGGTCGTTGATGTTGAGCCAGTACACATCCCCGAAGCGACGGTCCAACTCCAGGATGAGGCAGTGCGCGCCGAGCGCGTCGCCCCAGTCGTAGCGCGCGCGATAGTCATCCGGCAGCCCGTCCGTAAGCCGCAGCATCAGGCGTGTCGGCAGCGTCGAGACGACGCGGTCGAAGCAAAGCTCCTCGTCGCCGGCGCCGGTTTCCACACACACGCGGACCGTCCCATCACTCACGCCGGCCACGCTCGTAACGCTCTGCCCGAAGCGCAACTCGCCGCCGCGCGCGCCGATCTCCTCGGCCAGGCGGTCGTACAGCTGCTGGAAGCCGCCACGCAGGTAGCCAAGCTCGAACGAGCGCAGATGCAGGCGCGACCAGAACCACGGCAGGCCGATGCTTTTGTAGTGGTCGTGGAACTTGCTCTTGAAGAGCGGTTCCCACTGTGTCTCGTACGCGCGCGCGCCCATCCACACGCGCAGCCACTCGTCGGCGAGCTTGCCTTCCAGTCGCGTGTGGCTCTTCTCGACATACTTGAGGTAGGCCATGACGGCGCCCATGCGCACGCGGTCAAGCAGGGGCAGCGGCTTGTAGCGCAGCAGCGAGATGGGCGTGTCGAGCTGGTGTATCCCGCCGTTGATAAGCGTCGCTGTGATCGGCTGAGGCCAGACCAGGCGGTCGCCCAAACCCAGTTCCGTGATGAGGTTTTGCGCCGCGCGGTCGGAGCGGAACAGGTGGTGGTAGAACTTCTCCAGGTAGGACGGCCCCACGCGGAAGCCGGCGGCCAGCCCGCCCGGCTCCGGCTCACGCTCGATCACCGTGACTTCATCGCCTGTCTGAGCCAGCCGGTAGGCCACCGTCAGCCCCAGCGCCCCGCCGCCCAACACACCCGTTCGCCGCGCCATCCGTCCTCCGTTCGTATTCACGTTCACACCATCAAATCGTCCGTGCCTCTATGCGCGGGGCCATACGACGACGGCCTCCTACGCCACTAGTGTAGGGCACGTTGTCACAAAGCAGTAGGGCCGGCCCCTCACAGGCGCTCGCGCGACGTTCGCCTATAACGCTATGCTGGCTGGCAGCGCGGCGAGAGCCGACGTTCCCAGCACAACAATGCGTCACTGCTCACCTCTCGGCTAATCGGGTGGGATGCGGCGACGACGCTGGCGCCGTCCGCACTTCGGGTAAACATTGCCCCGTATGTTTGCTCTTTGCCCCGCAGCCTTCCATCGAGCGCGGCTACCAGGGACGGCAAAAACGGCCCCTGCTCGCGGCATGGGGCGACGACTGTGGTAGACGGGGACGCGCCGAAGTCCGCATCACTATGCAAGGAAGTGTATAGCCATGCAGGTGTCCAAGAAAGCATCGGTCTGCGCCCGATCACGCCTGTAGCGATTCCCGGCAGTCGATGAGCAGTGCTGTGCGGGAGGGATGCGCCGTTATCATGCATGGCGTGATGCGCCGGATGCACCCGTTGACAGGACGATGGGACGCGTGGCGACGTGGCCTGACTGCTCGCGCGGACATGACCATCCTGAACACGCGCGCAAGACCCGGTCCCGGCGTCCCCGCCCACCGGCGGCATCAAGACGACGCGCGCCGTCGTCCCCGCAGGGAGGCACGGCGGTCGCCGTCAGGCGCTCGCACGCCGCGCGTCGCTGGACGCACGGTTGACCCAGCCTTCCAGATCGTGGGCGGGCAGCGGGCGCGAGAAGAAATAGCCCTGGGCTACATCGGAGCCCAGGCGCCTCAGGAGCGCCCACGTTTCGGCGTCCTCGACCCCCTCGGTGACGACGTTCATGCCCAGGGAGTGCCCCAGGCCGATTGTCGAGGCGACGATGGTCGCATCTGTCGTCGTCCCTCGCGCGTGTTGGACAAACGAGCGGTCGATCTTGAGTTCGTTGACCGGCAAGCGCGAGAGATAGGCCAGGCTGGAGTAGCCGGTCCCAAAGTCGTCGATGGCCAGGCGCACCCCCAGGGCGGCCAACTGGGCCAGGCTCGCCTGTGTCCTCTCCACATCGGCCATCACCATGCTCTCGGTCAGCTCGAGGCACACGCGTTGGGGCGGCACCGCGTAGCGCGCCAGCAACTCCGCGACCGTCGCGCAGAGGTGGGGGTCGCGCAGGTTGCGCAGCGAGAGATTGACGGCCATCTCCAGGTCCAGCCCCGCGTCCCGCCAGGTCCGGCTCTGCCGCAGCGCCGCCTCCAACACCCATCGCGTCAGCGGCACGATCAGCCCGGTTTGTTCCGCGAGCCCGATGAAGCGGTCGGGGGGGATCAGTCCTTGCGCGGGGTGCGGCCAGCGCACCAGCGCCTCCACCCCGCAGATCTGTCCGGTCTGGACGTGGACCATTGGCTGGTAGTGCAGCACGAGTTCGTCCGCCGCAAGGGCCTCACGCAACTCGGCGACAAGAGCGAGGTCCGCGGTGTCGTGTCCATCCAGGGACGGATCGTAGACCGCGTGGCCGAGCTGTCCGTGCTTCGCGACATACATCGCGACATCGGCATGTTGGAGCAGGGTCGCGGCGTCGGTCCCGTGCGCGGGGCACAGTGCCACGCCGATGCTGACTCCAACCGCCAGGGCCTGCCCTTCGACGACGAACGGCTCCTCCAGCGCCGCGCGCAGGGCGCCCGCGACGACCACGGCCCCGGCCGCGTCAGCGTCGCGGAGGACCACGGCGAACTCGTCCCCGCCTAGGCGCGCCACTGTGTCGGTCGCGCGCAGGACCCCGCTGATCCGCGACCCCACCTGCTGGAGCAGCGCGTCGCCGACGTGATGGCCGAGCGTGTCGTTGACCTCCTTGAAGCGATCGAGGTCGAGGAGGAGCAGGGCTGCGGAGGCGAGCGGCGGCCCCGCGCTCCCCGCGTCCGCCTGCCCCACCGCACGTACCGCCTGCGCCAGCCGGTCGTGCAGCAGGGCACGATTGGGCAGCCCGGTCAGCGCGTCGTGCCGGGCGCGGGCGGCCGCGTCGTCGTAGAGACGCGCGACGGAGCGCGTCAGCGCGATGGCCAGACTGACGCTGAAGAGGGCGATAAGGACAAGGCCGCCGACCAACACCCCCGCGGTCTGCCGATACGTGTCCTGTTGCATCTGATCGAGGACCTGACCCTCGCGTTGCTCGTCTCCCATCAACGCGTACACCAGATCAAGCACGATGTTGAGCCGGTCGTTGAGCGTGACCGTGAGCGCCTGGGGCGCCGGTCCACGATAGACCTGCCCTGCGGCGGCTTGCCGGAGGAGCGCGCCGCGCGCCACGCGGAAGGCGCGCCAGGCGACGAGCCAGCGCTGCAGCACGGCGTGCTGCCGGGGCGACACAGGCGTCAGGGTGTAGCGGGTCACGGTGCGCTCAATAGCCGCATCCAGGGTGGCTATTTGCACCGCGATGGCCCGATGCTGGTCGCGTACAAGGGCGGGCTTCCCCGCCCCCAGCACATCCTGCACGACCATTTGCCGCATCTGATCGAGATTTTCCACCGTCTGGCCGAGTGTGATAATGGTGACCAGGCGGCGCTGATCGAGCGCGTGGGTGTGGGCATTGGCCGCGCCAAGGGTCATCAGGGCGAGCAGGCCCAGCGCGCCAATGGGCAGGAAGATGCCTGTGTAGCCGGCGATGAGGAGCGTGCGCACACCCAGGGGGAAGCCAGCGATGCGGCGCGCGGGCGTGCTCATTGCGCCCGTGCCGGCGTCACCAATACCCAGGATTCCATCGGGTTGTGCTGCGTAAAGCCCGACGCGTTGGCGTCGCGCGGGACCACCACCTGCCACCCGCCCACCTGCCCCACGACGCGCGTGTGCATCGAGCAGTAGAGGTGGTAGAGTCCCGGCGCACTGAAGGTGAGGTCGCGCTCCGCCCCGTGGATCGCCGGCTCGTCGTTGGTCCCGAACAACTCGAAGGCGGCGCCACTAGGATCGGCGGGATCGGTGACAATATTGTGCGCATCACCGTCGTGGTTGTGGATCGTGAGGGTGCCGCCGACCTGCAACGCGACGACCAGCGGCGCGAACAGATCGGCGCCGGCCGGCACCACGAGGTGCGCGTCGATAGGGACGCCCTGGCCGGCGGGCACCACGATCCAGCCCTCATCGGGCAGGTCTGGCTGGGGCGCGCCGCGGTGGGTGCGCACCACGTCGTTCCCCCCTTGGTAGGCGACGACGGAGGTGGTCGCGGCGTCATAGATGTGGTAGAGCCCCGGCGTGGTCAGGATCAACGGCGCGCTGGTGTGGGGGGGCACGCGCAGGTGGCGCGGGGCCGGCGCATGAGGCGTCGTGGCGATCTCAAGCGCCTGCGCGGTGTCGTTGCGGATCATGACCGGCTGGCGCGCCGCGGCCAGGATGACCCGCGGGGTCAGCATCGGGACGTGCGCGGTCACCGTGAGGGTGGGCGGCGGCATGGGCGCGGCGGCCACCTGCCGCCAGCACCACGCGCCGAGACCGGCGCCGACGAGGAGACCGCAGAGGACGAGCGGTAGCACGACAGGTCGTGGCATCAGGGTGTGTCGCTGGGACATAGCGTCACCGTACACGGACACGCGCGGTCAGGCGTCCCCATAGCGTATCTACCGCCGTCTTCTCTCACCATAGAACTGCCCATACCCCGCCATACGTTGCACCGCGACCTGCGCAGAGCCTCTTCACCGTTAGGCATGGGTCACGCAGATGTGACCGTGTGATGCGTGCTGGCGGTGCAAACGGTCACGTTGACAACGTGTGCGCTGAACCATGTCTGACACATATAGGTAGGCCACCACGATGAGACGAGCGTACACGAGTATGAGCAAAAGACGCAATCACCCAGATGGAGGAGAAGGGGTGAGAGCGACGGTTCTGCCTGCCCAGGGGAACCGTCTGGTGCAACACGCCGCCTATGGAGGGACGGCTCTGGTCTCCCGCACGCGGGGAGAAACGGCCCGACGGTCTACTAGATGGCTTTCTACGAGACGCGGTTGTCGCCCGCGCACCGGAGCGGTGGGGCGACTGCTTTACGCGCGGGCCGCCTATTTTTGAGACAGGCGGGCGAGGGTTCCCTCCAGGCGCTCGCTGTCCCTGCGCGCGCCCAGCCGCGCGAAGATGGCCCGCGCCGCCGCCAGGTGGTCCCGCGCCGCCGCCCCCTCCCCCTGCTGTGCGCGGAGCGCGCCGTCGAGGTGCAGGAACCGCGCTTCGGCATAGGGGTAGGGCATGGCCCGCGCCAGCGCTAGGCCCTCCGCCAGGCTGCGCGCCGCCTCGTCCCACTGCTCCCGGCGCAGCAGCACCAGCGCCTGCACGCGCAACGCCTCCACCACCACTAGATGCATCTCCTCAGGCCTGGCACGCCGGAGCGCCTGCTCCACGGTTGCCGCCGCCTCGTCTACCGCGCCAAGCTCCAGCTGCGCCCAGGCCAGCACCGGCAGGAGCGCCGCCACGTCGCACTCCTCCAGGCCGGCCCGATCCAGGAGCGGGACGAGCCGTGCCCTCGCCGCCGCGGCGCGACCCTCCAGGATCTCGAGCTCGGCCATCGTGGTGGAGGCCCAGCGCAGCGCCTGCAGGTCGCCGCTCTCTTGAGCCAGGGCGAGCGCCTCCCGCACCGCGACGGTCGCGGCCGTCCACTCGCCCTGAGCCAGGGACAGGCGCGCCAGGAAGATCGGGGGGTAGGAGGAGTACCACGAACGGTCGGTCACGCTGCTCACGGACGTGGCCCGTTCCAGGTCGGCGCGGGCACGCGGCCACTCGCCACTCAGCACGGCGAGCCATCGGCCGATGGCCAGGGCGAACGACAGATCCGCCGGATTCACCAGTTGTTCGGCCTGCGTGAGCGCGCGATCGATGTAGCGTCTGCTAGTAGCGAAGGCGCCCCGCAGGGCGTGGATATAGGCCAGATCGGTGAGGAGCCACACCAGACGCTGCGGGTCGCCACTCGTCTCCACCAGCGGCAGCGCCGTCTGGCCGCCCTGCAGCGCTTCCCCGAGCCGTCCCAACATCTGGAGGATGTTGACCCGATTCCGTTCGGCCAGCGCCTGGGTGCGCTCGTCGCCGCAGGCACGCGCAAGCGTCGCCGCCCGTTCGCTAGCGGCCAGTGACGCCTCGTACTCGCCGGCTGTGAACAGCCGCAGGCCCAGCGCCTCGTAGAGCGCCGCCCGGAGCGGGGGAGATATGCCGCCACGCTCCAGGCGAGTGAGCAGCGCTGTGATCCGCGCGCTGCCCGTGAGCGTGGTGTCCACCAGCGCGGGCGACAACCCCATCGTCACCGTGACCCGCGCCAGGCCCTCCAGGTCACCGGCGGCGTCGTAGCTCTCCGCGGCCTGCTCTAGCACCCCGAGCGCTGCCTCGTAACGCCCTGCCCCGTACAGCGCCTCGCCCAATTTCTCGCGCACCCGGAGCGCATCCAGCCCGCGCCCCAGACGCTCCAGGCGGTCCAGCGCCTCCCGATAATGGCCCTCCGCGGCGCCGTGGGCGCGCTGGCTCCAGGCGTGGTCGCCCGCCACCTCCAGGTAGCGCATGGCCTCATCCCAGGCGCCGCCGCGGCCGTAGTGAAACGCCAACAGCTCCGGCGAGGCGCCCGCAGGACCGCCCTCCAGCGCCTCGGCGACCCGACGGTGCAGCATCGCCCGCCGCGCCGCGCCCAGATCGGCCTCCAGCACCTCGCGGATCAGGTCGTGCGCGAAGACATACGCGTCGTCGTCGTCCTCCAGCAGTAGACGCGCCCCACAGGCCGCCTCCAGTCCCGCCAGCACCACCTCCTCCGGCTGCCTCACCACCGCCGTCAGCACGCCACGCGCCGCGCGCCGCCCCACCACCGCCGCCGCGCCCAGGACCAGCCGCGCGGCCTCCGGCAACACCGCCGCCCGCTGCCGCACCCCCTGCGCCAGGTCCCACGGTACCTCGTCCACGCCGCCCTGCCGCAGCGCCTGCGCATAGCTGACCAGGAAGAACGGCGTGCCCCCGGCCCGCCGCAGCACCCCGTCCACCAGGCCGCCGCCTCCAGGCGTGTCCACCAGCAGGTCCTCAAGCAGCGCCGCCGCATCCGCCGCCGCCAGCGGCCCCACCTGGCGCCGCGTCACCAGGCGCGCCTGCGCCAGGTCGGCCAGCAGCAAGTCCAGAGGGTCCGCCGGCCGGACCTCCGTGTCGCGGTAGGCGCCCACGATGCGCGCCGCCGCACAGGTGCGCGCCAGCGAATCGATCAGGTCCAGGGCGTCCGGCCCCGCCCACTGCAAGTCATCGAGCACCAGCAGCGTGCCGGCCGGCCCCGCCACGTTGGTCAGGACGCGCGCCACCGCCGCGTGGATCAGCCGCCGCTCCTGCTCCGGGGCCAGGGCGACGGCGGGGAGCGGCTCGAGCGCGCCCGCCAACTTGGGCAACAGCCGCACCAGCCAGGCGCAGCCCGCCAGGTCACCGCCCAACCCCTCCGGCCCCTGTAGGCCGATGTGTTGCGCCAGCGCCGTCAGCAGCGGCGCGTAGGGATCCTCCCCCCCCGCGCCGCTGACAGCCGCCGACGAGCACGGTCCAGCCGCGCGGGATGGCCTGCTGGGCGGCGGCCTGCAACAGACGCGTCTTGCCCATGCCGGGCTCCCCCGCCAGCAACAGGACACGGGCGGCCGCGGCCGGGGTACCCGCGCCGGCCAGAAAGCGATGCAGCGCCGCCAGCTCGCCCGCTCGGCCCACCAGCGGCGCCAGGGCGTCGGGGGCGACCGGCGCGCGCGGCGACACGGGAGCAGGCGGTGGCAGGGGAGCAGGCGGCGGCTGTGCCGTGGCGTGAAACGTCAGACGGTCCTGCGCGGAGAGCCCGAGCGCGGCGGCGAGGAGGTCGAGGGTGCTCTGGCGCGGCGCCTGGTGGATGCCCCGCTCGAGATCTTGCAGCCCCCGCTGGCTCAGGCGCGCGCGCTCGGCCAACCGCGCCTGAGGCCGGCCTCGGTGCGCAGGCGCCGCAGCAGGGCTCCGAAGCGAGGGGGGGCCGGTGAATCCGCCATGACGCTCCCTTTTCCTCCATGGTAGCAGACCGGCGGCCGTCTCCGCGGCCGGCCCCCCCGTCAGGGTGCGCCTCGACATAGTGGAATCACGCGTGCGACGCCTGCGACTGACGTCGCATGGCAAACCACGACGACTAAAGTCGCTTAGGGCGGCCACGTCAGCGACACGTCAGTGTCCGTCGTTTGCCATGCGACGTCAGTCGCAGGTCACGTTCCACTATTTCGAGGCGCCCCCGGCGCCGCGCGTGTTCCTTGACACCCCCCCAATCCATGCGACAATGGTCGTGGGAGGAGGACGCGCGTCCTCCGTAGGCGGGGCGCCGGGGGGCGCGGCGCGGATGCACGGCGTTGCACGAGAAGTGGTCGGCGGGTTGAGCGCGGTGCACGGGCGCGTGGCCCGAGCGGGCGCCCGTGCGGCGCGCGTCTAGCGCCGTGAGCGCACGGATGGGCGCCATCACAATCGCGCGGCGCACCCCGCCAGTCAGGCCATCGCTCACCGCTTGCACTGCTCTCACCGTCCTCCGCGCCCACCGGCGGGCCGCCGGCTACGGCCGCCCGCGGGGGAGCCGAAAGATGTGCCTGAAAAGGTGCATCGTGTGTGTACAGGGGACCCGTACACGCGGATACTGACAACACCACGAGGGGACCAGGCCCGCGCCGCAGCCCGGCGGCCACGGAGCTGGTCGGGGCCGCGGGGATGCCGCACGGCCCTCAGCGCGTCCGGTCCGTGGAGGCGATAGACGAAAAACAGGCGCGACGGGTGCGCGAGAGGATAGGGGAGCCGATGGAGCGGGGACAAATAGGATCACGGAGGAGGCGACGCCTGCCGGGTGGCAGGGGCCAGCGTGTCGGGATGGCGGTGGCGGCCGTGGCGTTGCTGACCGGTGCGCCGGGGTTCGGGATGAGCGGGCGGGCATGGGCAGCGGGTCCTCCCTGCAACACGGGAATACAAACGACCTCCGGCACGACGGTCACCTGCACCTACACCTACACGGACCAGGAGCAGACCTTCACCGTCCCAATCGGGGTGACCGGCGTGAGCGTGGCGGTGACCGGCGCTACGGGAGGCTACAGCAGCTACAACCGCGCCAGTGGTGGCGTCGGGGATATCGTGACCGGGGTGCTGGCCGCGCTGACCGGCGGCACGCCACTCTATGTGGACGTGGGCGGCGCCGGCTCTCCCGGTAGCACCGGGGGCGACGGCGGCAGCGGGGGTTTCGGCGGCGGTGGCGCTGGGGGCTCCGTCCTCGCACAAGAGCCCTATCCAGGCGCGGGCGGGGGCGGCGGCGGGGGCGCGAGTGACATAGGCTCCGGTTCGTCCCGCCTCGTGGTGGCGGGCGCGGGCGGCGGCGGCGGCTCCACCGGAGCTAACGGCACTACCGGGCCTGGATGCGTCGCCGGGGGCGGCGGCGGGGCCAGCCTCAGAGGCGGCGGCAGCGGCGGCAGCGGCGCCGGCTTCTACGGCAACGGCAGCGGCACGGGCGGCAGCTTCAGTACGGGCGGCGCCGGCGGCGCCACCGGCCTCAGCCCTGGTGTCGCCGGGGACGGCGGGGGCGGCGGTTACTACGGCGGCGGCGGGGGCGGCGGGGGCATAGACGGCGGCGGCGGGGGCGGCGGCGGCGGGTCGGACTTCGTGCCGACGGGCGGGTCCGCGACGCGCGCGGTCTCCGGGGCAGCGCCAGAGGTGATCATCACCTACACCATGGCGACGGCGACTAGCACGGCGGTCCCACCGACGGCGACGGGCACGGCGGTCCCGCCGACAGCAACCAACACGCCGGTTCCGCCAACCGCGACGGAGACGCGGACCAATACGGCGGTCCCGCCAACGGCCACGGCGACGCACACGGCGGTCCCGCCGACAGCAACCAATACGGCGGTCCCGCCGACGGCGACCGGCGCCGCGACGGGAGGCCTAACACCACCACCCAGCAACACCCCCGAACTCGGCTCCGGCGAACTCCTCGCGACGGGCCTCCTACCTATCGGAGCGATCCTGCTGCTTTATCGCCGCCGTCGCGCGCGGCGTCGGGGGCCGCTGTAGCACACTGCTGCGGCGCGTCCCCGCGTGTTAGTGCGGACCCCCGCGTCGGTGACGCCCGCGTCAGCCACCCCCACCATGACGCCCCACGCCTACGGCGAGCACAGCGGGGGCGTCGTGGTGGGGGCCCACCTGGGGCCTGATGGACGGCGTGGCGCCGCCGCTCTGTCCGATCATGATGCACAGCGTCCTGAGGAGAGACACGATGGCAGAGATGTTATGTACCTTCAAGCCCGTGGGCCTCTGTCCGCGGTGCCGGGACGCGTCGCGCGAGCCGGGCCAGGCCTACTGCGCGCCGTGTCACCGCACAATCCGCCAGGAGGCGACGGCGGCGCGGACGCGGGACCGGACGCGGGACCGGACGCGCACGCCTGGTCCGTGGAGGAGGGAGGCATGACCCGCGCGCCGCGCCCGACCCACGCCCAGCAGGCGCGGCAGGCCGCCGCGCACGCCGCCTGGATCACCCGGCTGGTGGAGGAGGCGTGCAATCACGGCCATCTGGACATCCTCGACGAGGTCGTGGCGCCCGCGCGCGGCGCCCGCGCCGAGAGGCCCCTCCGGCAGCAGTTGGCGGCGTTCCGCGCGGCCGTCCCCGATGCGCGCTGGACGATCGTGGAGCTGGTCGCGGCCGGCGAGACGGTCGTGACGCGCCTCACGGTGCAGGGCGCCTTCTGCGGCCCGCTGGTGGGGCTGGCACCGCCGGGCCGGACCGCGATGCTGACGGGGGTGGCGATCAGCCGCTTCGCCGAGGGGCGGCTGGTGGAGTTGTGGCTACAGGCGGACCTGCTGGGCTTCTTGCAACAGCTCGACGTGCTGCCGCCGCTGCGCCTGGCCCAGGCGGTGACGCTGGCCCAGGTGTTGCACGCCGGCGCGCTGTTGGCGGATGCGCTGGCGCCGGATGATTGTGAGAGGTGGCCTGACCTTGAAAGGTCATGGCAGACGACGGACCTTGAAAGGTCGGTCTGGGCGTGAGACGCGCGCCCTACCGTCAAACGTCTAACGGTCATGGCGGTCGCGGCTGGCCGCCGCGAGACCTTTTAAGGTCCGGTCCCTGCCATGACCTTTTAAGGTCAGGCCCACGGCGGCCGCCATCACAATCACGGGGCGCACCCCATGGCCCCCTTGCCCCCTTAGCGCGTGGCGCCGCGCTGGCCCCACGGCGAGGACTCCAGCCAGTGGTCCAGGGACGGCAAGGGTAAGGGACGGCTCATATAGTACCCCTGTGCCACGTCGCCGCCCAGCGCCCGGACGTGCGTCCAGGCTCCCTCATCTTCGACCCCTTCGGCCACCACCACCAAGCCCAAATTGTGCCCCAACTCGATGATAGAGCGCACGATCGCCGTGTCTTTCGTCGCTTCCGCGGCGCCCATTTGCTGCACGAAGGATTTGTCGATCTTCACGGCATCGACGGGCAACTGCTTGAGGTAGGCCAGGCTGGAATAACCGGTCCCGAAGTCGTCGATGGCCACACGCACGCCGAGCGCGGACAGGCGCGTCAGCACCGCGAGAGCCTGCGCCGGGTCGGCCATTAACACGCTCTCCGTGATCTCCAGCATGACGCGCTCCGGTGCGATCGCAGAGCGGCGTACTAGCCAGGCTAGTGTGTCGGGCAGGTGCTCGTCATGCAGGGTGCGCACGGACAGGTTCACCGCGACCTCCAGGGGGTGGCCCACGCGCGCCCAGGTGGCCTGTTGCGCCAGCGCCTGGTCCAGGACCCATCGCGTCACCGGCACAATCAGGCCGGTCTGCTCGGCCAGAGGGATGAACTGATCGGGCGCGAGCAGCCCGTGTGTCGGATGCGCCCAGCGCACCAGGGCTTCGACCCCTGTGGTATGACCCGTCCGCAGGTCCACCGTTGGCTGATAGTGGAGCACCAGCTCATTCGTCGCGAGGGCCTGGCGCAGTTCCGCCTCGCGCATCAAGGAGCCCGCGTTGTAGCCGTCGTGCCGCGCGTCGTAGACCGCATAGCCGCTGCCCCCGCGCTTGGCCACGTACATGGCGACATCGGCGTGGCGCAGCAGCGCCGTAGCCTCACACCCCTGCGCCGGCGCCAGGGCGATCCCGACGCTCGCGCCGACATGGACCGTCTGCCCTTCCAGCATCATGGGGGCCACGAGCGCGGCCAGAAGTGTCTGCGTGGCCCGCACCGCGCCGTCCCGATCAGCCCCCGGCAGGAGCAGCGCGAACTCATCGCCGCCCAGGCGCGCCACGGTATCGGAGGAGCGCACCGCGTTCCGCATGCGCGCCGCGACCTGTTGCAGGAGGGCGTCCCCTGCCTGATGGCCGAGCGTGTCGTTGATCACCTTGAAGCGGTCCAGGTCTAGCAGCAGCAACGCCAGCGACGACGAGCCCCGTTCCACCAGGTGCAAAGTGTGCGCTAGACGGTCGTGCAGGAGAGCGCGATTGGGCAGACCTGTCAGGGCGTCGTGCAGGGCTTGATGCTGCAGGGCGTCGGCCGCGTCCACTGCCTGCGCGCGCGCCGCCTCGGCCTCCTGGCGCGCGCGTTCGGCGCGGGACTGCGCTTCCAGGGCGCGGTTGAGCGCATAGTACACCAGGGCGATCGGCCCCACCAGCAGCAGCGGCGCCCAGAGGACCTGCGCCGCGGCCAGCGCGCCGACGAGTCCCAACAGATACTGCGCGCCCTCGTCCAGCCACGCCGCCCGCGCCACGGACGCGATGACGCCGAGCGGCGGCTCGCCGGTGATGGGCGTGAGCACGAGCGGCGCGGTCACGATGTCCCCAACCTCCAGGACGACCGCCACGGCGGCTAAGGCCAGCAAAGGATGCAGGGCGGCGGCGAACAGGTGGGCGACCGCGGCGCCAAGCAGCAATACCAGGATGCGCCGTCCGACCTCGCTCGCGGTATCACCAGGCCTGGTCCGACGCGCACGGCGCACCGAGAGTTCGCCCAGGAGTGTGGCCAGGGCGCCAGCGGTGGCGGCGAGCGGCGGCGTCACGAGGATGACGAGCAGGTAGAGGGGCGCGCTCGCCAGGTAGATTTTGGTCTTGGGGCGGATAGGGAGGGGGAATTGATACGCGGCAATCGTCGCGCCAGCCAAACACAGCGCCACGAGCAGGTCCCGCGTGGTGAGGACGGCTGTCCCCGCCGCTAACGCTCCACGCCAGGTAGCCAGCAGGACGAACAGCCCGACGGCGGCCGTCAGCCCCCCAATGAGGGGCTGAGGCCACCATCGGCGGAGCGCCGGCGGGCCGGTGGGCGCGATCATCGGTCACGCCCCCATCCAGGGTCGTAGCGCCGCGGGGCGCCCGTCTTACGGTGCGAGGGAGATGCGCAGATTCTCATTGGTGGCTCCCGCCGCCGACCCCGTCGCGGGAACGCCGAGGAGGGGGATTACCGTGGTCGTGGTCGTGACCGCGGCGCCCGCCATAGACGCGTCGACCCGCGTCACGGTGTCATAGGTTTGCGCTGTGTTGTCGGCGAGAAAGGACAGCGTCTCACGCGGGCCAAGCGAGGTGACGCTGACTAGCCATGTGCCTGAAGGCGCATGCAGAGTGTAGGCGATCTGGCGCACCGTAGAGGGATCGGTATCGGCCGAGGCGCTCAAATCGAGGGCCGTCCCGTTGGAGAGGACGACGATGGGGTCACTCCGGCAGCCTCCGATAATTGCGTTGACGCGTGGCGCCAGGAGCGGGCTGACGAGGAGACCGGCGGACAGGAGTGCGGCGCCGCCCAGCGGGCGGACCATACGGCGTGTGATATGCGCCATGCTGAAGCCCTTTCGCTCATGGATGAGCAGTCAATCAACGGCCACGGATCTCGCGGGACCACGCCGGGCGCCGAACGTCCACGGCGGCTATGACCGGCTGCCCCTTGAGCGCTAAGGCATCTTCTGTGCCACCGCTATTGCATGGACGCTACAGGAATACCAGAAGCGCGCGGGGGAGCGGTTGTGACTAACAGGGGTGGCGCGGCGGTCGCCGCTAGAGCCGCATGTGGGCACGTTGAGCGCCGCTATGTGATCGGGACTAATGGGCCAGCCTGATGCGGGGAGCACGATTAGGGGATATATAGCGCCGACGCGGTAGCCGATAGTAGACCCTGCATGGACCTCTCGTGGCGTCAACCGCCGTCCCGTAGCCGCGGTAAGCTAGAACACACGTCCATAGTCCACCCCAACAGAATGTAACGGCGGCCATCGCTCTCCGAGCGGCATCGTAAGCGTCATAGTTGAAGGAGTAAGGATATGTCATCACGACCTCAGGCCATGCGCCGGCGTCCCATCCCGTGCGCGGTTGTGCTGTGCGCCGGCCTACTCGCCAGCGTCATGCTGCCGGGTACAGCGCACGCCGCTGGCGTCGGGAGTCACAGCCGGATTATCGGTCAGATCATCGGTGGAAGCCGTGATTATCGCGGCGTCCAATCAGAGCCCCGGTTTTCGTCACACGACCACTACTCGACGTAGTCACACGACCACTACTCGACGTAGCCACGCGGGACACGCGGCGCGGTGCGGCAGCGCGTTTCGTAGGCGTTGGTCCCGACGAGATAGGGACCCACGTCGGGACCGATGAACGCGCCCTTGCCGCCCGATGACCACGACCTCGTCGCCCACTGCGGCGCCCGGCGCGTCCGTCACGTCGCGCATCGTCTGGTCCATGCGCACGCGCCCCACGACAGGGCAGCGCTGGCCGCCGACGAGCATATGGCTCCAGGGCGCGTCGAGTACGCTTTGTCCCAGACTCATGGCTCACTCCGGCTAGCCTAGGTGTCCCATGGCGACGCGGTCGGGCGCGACCGATACTGGGTAAGAGAGATGATCGACACGATTGGGTTGTACGCAAGGGGGAATGGGATGAGTGGTGGGCGCGCCGATGAGGCTATCGCACAGGGGGGTGAACAGCGCCTCCTCTGGTGGTACGTCGGCTTTGTCGTGGCCTTTAACGGCCTCCTCGTCGCCTGGTTGCTGCTCAAACCGGGGGCGACCGCGCTCGTCCAGGCCGTGGACAACGGCGCGCAGTGCGTCGGCCCACTCTTGGTGTTGCCCCTCGTCTGGCGTAGGGTAACCCAGCTCCGGACACGGGACGGCGGCTCGTCGTCGGCAGCGCTATGTCCAGTTCGCCCATGGGCGCCGCTCCTGTTGGCCGCCGGTGTCTTGAGTGATGCGATCGCGCAAGGGATCTGGACGTACTATGAACAAATCCTGCATCGGCCAACCCCCTTCCCCTCGTGGGATGACGCTGCCTACCTGACCACCTATCCGCTGCTCCTGGCCGGCATCCTCGCGCTGCCCGCACGCCCCTTGCCGCCCGCCACCCGCCCGCGCGTGGTCCTCGACGGCCTTATGATCATGGCGGCGCTGGTCACCTTCAGCTGGTACTTCATCTTGGGTCCGACGCTCCTCCAACAGGGCGAGTCGCTCGGCGCCAAGCTCGTCGGCACGGCCTATCCCCTGTGTGACCTGGTCTTGATCTTCTGCCTGCTCCTGCTTGCGGCGCGTTCGACGAGCGCGGCCATGCGGCCTGCTATTCGCCTGCTCGCCCTCGGCCTGCTAGCGCTTATTGCCGCCGACTGTATCTTCGACTACCAGAACCTCCAGGGTTCCTATGTCACCGGCACGGTGATCGACGTGGGCTGGCCGCTGGGAGATATGCTGATCGGCCTGGCTGCATATGCGGTGTGCCAAGGCCTGATTCACCAAGAAGCGTCCGCCACACTGGACCCGGCGGTAGCGCGCTCTACCCCCGCGAGCGCGCCCGCGCTGTGGCGGATGCTGCTCCCATATGCCTTGGTTCCCGCGGTCGGTTTGTTATTCCTGACCACGGTGCGTATCCACGGTGACGAGGCCCTGGAACCGGGCGTGTACCTGGGGGGCGGCGTCCTCCTCGGACTAATGCTGCTCCGTCAGGTCCTCGCCCTCCTGGAGAACCGCGCCCTGTATCGCACGACAGCGGCGTACGCCCAGCGCTTGGAACGAAGTAACGCGGACCTCCACGCCTCCCAGGATGAGGTGGCGCGGCAGAACCTGGCGCTGGCCACGGCGAACGACCGCCTGCGCGCGCTGGCGACCACCGACCCCCTCACTGACCTACCCAACCACCGTGCCCTGGTGGCTGCCGCCGACCAGGAATTGGAACGAGCGCACCGCTTTGGCCGCCCGTGTAGCATGCTCTTCTTTGACTTGGATCACTTCAAGGCGCTCAATGATGGCTACGGCCACCATGCGGGCGATGCGGTTCTGCGCGAATTGGCCATAGTCGCGCGGCGCGCCCTGCGCGGGGTCGACACTCTTGGGCGCTGGGGCGGGGAAGAGTTTCTCGCCTTGCTCCCTGAGACTGTATCGGAAGACGCGGCGGCGGTAGCGGAACGGGTGCGCGCCGCGGTGGCGGCGCACCCCTTCTCCGTGGGGGGCGGGGTCCATCTGACCTGCTCCGTCGGGCTGGCGACCTATCCGCATGACGCGACGACCCGCGATGACGTAATCACCGCCGCTGACCGCGCTATGTACGCGGCCAAGCGGCTGGGTCGCAACTAAGCGCGCGCGGCCGCCGACCCTGCCGCCATGGCGCTTGCGGCTATCGGCGGCGATAGCTCGCGGGAGGAGACGGCGCTGGTGGGGACGGTCGAGGCGCTGGCGGCGCTGGTGGATGCGCGCGACTCCTATACGGGCCAACACGCGCAGGCGGTCGCGACGTTGGCGCTCCGTGTCGCGCTAGCACTTGGACTGGACGCGTCCGAGGCGCGTATGGTGGGGTTGGCTGCGCGGCTGCACGATGTGGGCAAAGTGGTCGTCCCGGACGCAATCCTGCGCAAGCCAGCACGGCTGACGGAGGAGGAATGGGTGACGATGCGGCGCCATCCGGTGGTGGGAGCCGACGTGGTCGGCCGGGCGCCGGCGCTGCGGGCGCTCGCGCCGGTCGTGCGGGCGCATCACGAGCGCTGGGATGGGCAGGGCTACCCGGACGGACTGGCAGGAGAGGCGATCCCGCTGGCCGCCCGCATCGTGGCGGCGGCCGACGCCTACGGGGCGATGACGACGGATCGTCCGTACCGGCCAGCTCATAGTCCGGCATGGGCCCTCGATGAGCTACGCCGTCATGCGGAGACGCAATTCGATCCGGCCGTGATCGCGGCCCTGACGCATGCGCTGTCCACTGACGCGGCGGAATCGGACAGGTGGCCGGAGGGGAACACGCTTGCCCGGCCCGCCTGAGCGCGACGCCAACCGCAGCCACGTCCAGGGAGGGGGTGGCTTGGCTACTCAACATAATCCCTTGGAACGCGCGGCGTGATGCGGCAGAGCGTTTCGTAGGCGTTGGTCTCGACGTGAGCCCCGATCTCGTCGGCGCCGATGGAGACATCCCCTTGCCGTCCGATGACCACGACTTCATCGCCCACCACAGCGCCCGGCGCGTCCGTCACGTCGAGTACCGTCTGGTCCATGCACACACGCCCCATGATAGGGCAGCGCTTGCCGCCGACGAGCATATGGCCCCGGTTGGAGAGAGGGCGTGGCAGCCCGTCGGCGTAGCCCAGCGGCACGAGACCAAGCACGCTGGGCCGCGTGGTGTGGAACGTGTGGTTGTAACTTACCCCCGCGCCGACCGGGGCCGCTTCCACGCGCGCGAGGCGTGTCCGCAGCGTCAGCGCCGGCCGTAACCCGCGTTGATCGGCGTCAGGGCCGGCCGGGTGGTAGCCGTAGAGGGCGATGCCGGGACGCGCCAGGTCGAAACGCGCGTCAGGCAGGTCGAGTATGGCGCCGCTGTTCGAGGCGTGGCGCAACAAGGGACGTACGCCCTGCTCGTCCAGGCGATTGAGCACGTCCATGAACAGGGCCAACTGCCGCCGTGCCGAGCTTTTGTCGTCCTCCTCCGAGGACGCGAAGTGCGTGTAGACGCCTTCCAGCACAAGGTGTGGGAGCGCCGCGATGGCGGCGATCTCCGCGACCGCCCGCGCCGCGGGGATGCCAAAGCGATTGAGTCCCGTATCGACCTTAACGTGGACGCGGGCGGTCAGTCCCAACGTATGCGCCACCTGGGCCAGCGCCGTCGCGTTCGCCGGCGACCCGACGGCTAGCGACAGGTCGTGGGAGAGTGCGGCCGGGTACTCCGCGGGGTCGGACGGCCCGAGCGTGAGCAGCGGCGCGTCGATCCCAGCGCGGCGCAACGTCACGCCCTCATCGACGGTGGCAACGGCCAGCCATACGCACCCGGCGGCGAGGCAGGCGCGTGCGACGGGCGGGGCGCCGTGCCCGTAGGCGTTGGCCTTGACCACGGCCATCAGCGCCACGCCCGGTCCTACGGCCTCACGCAGCACGCCTATGTTGTGCCGGATCGCGCCGAGGTCGACCGTGGCGCGCGTCACGCGGCGCGAGGGATCAGTCGTATCAACAGGAGCATACATCCATACTATTATGCCGTAAACTGGGCCGTAAAGACATCGAATTAGCCCAACGCCGTGTACAGGAGGTACGTGATCAACATGAAACCGATTAACGGAATGCGGCATGAGCAGTACGTCGCCCAACAGATCGCGCATGACGCCGCATTTGGCGCCGTCTATGACGAGGTTCGCTTTGAGGCTCGGTTGGCGCTGGCGCTCGCGGACCTGCGAGAGCGCCGTGGCATGAGTCAGCGCGATCAAGCCAGGGAAGCTTGCGCTATCCCGCGTTTGCCCGTTGGATGAGTAATTGCTCTGGTTTGATATCGCTGGCCGCGACGCCCTCTATCATGATGAAGTCGGAGTCCGCATCAATTTTCTCAGGCGGCCGGCCATCCACGATCGCCGCGCCAACGATGACCACAGGAGGGATATTTCCGGCTATATCTACAAGTTGAGCCGATCCCTTGGTCCACGCACCTTGTACCATCCGCACACGGAGCAGACTTTTATTGGGGGGACGTGACAGTAGCCGCTCGAGTACTTCTCCGGTGAATATTGTCGTGTGCCGTGGAATGCTCAGCGGTTTTTCGCTCATACTGAACTATCTCCTTCGTATTATCACAATTGTAGCCTGCGGTATCACATCTTCAGAATATCGAGTTCGCCCAACGCTATGTATGGGAGGCGCATTAGCGACCCATGAAGGCCGGCGGCACGCCGGGGCGCCCATACGGGGCCGGGGCTAGCGGGCGGCTCAACAGCGCGCACCAGTCACGTATATGCGCGCGGCAGGCGACAGTGGTCGGGAAGGCGGGCGATGCCGCGCGCAGCAGGACGACGCTGCCGTCGTCCATGGCCACGGCGGCCAGCGTCCCATCGGGGCGCCAGGACACGACGTTCTGGTCCCACGCCGGGCGGTACGTCGCCAGGACCGCGCCGCTGGATGGGCGCCACAGGCGCAGCGGCACGCCCGTCGCCGTGACGGCCAGCAGGTCCCCGCCGGGCGACCACGCCAGCCCGTTGATCGCCCCGCCCGCCGCGATGCGTATATTATTCCCCTTTGTATGGTTCTTGCCGCGCGCCGAGGCGGCGGTGGCGACGGGCGCGCCGAAGTCGGCGACCTGCCGCACGGGCGCGCGGTGGAAGGGCGCCGCCAGCACGCTCCATGTGGCGAGGTCCGCGGCCGCCAGGAGACGGACCGCGCCATCGGCGCACCCAACCGCCAGCGTTGTCCCCGACGGCGCCCACGCCAGCGCCCATACCTCGCTCCCAAGCGCGCGCACGGTGACGCGCCAGCCATCGCGTCGCCACAGGACGACGTGGCCCTCGCTCGTGCCAGCGGCGAGACGCGCGCCATCGGGCGCCCATGCCAGCGCCGTGGTACGGCCCGCCAGCCGCAGCGTACGCGTGAGGCGCACGCGTGACCCACCCCTGCGGGTCGGCGACACGTTCCACAACGTCACGGCGTGGAGCCCATCGGCGACGGCCAGCAGGCCGCCCTGAGGCGCGAAGGCGACGGCGGGGACGCGTAGCAGCGCCGTCCGGATCACGGCGACGGCCCTGAGGGTAGGCAGCGCCCGCGCGTCCCAGACGATGGCCGTCCCATCCGCGGCGGCGGAGGCCAGCAAGCGCCCGTCGGGCGACCAGGAGAGCGCGCCGACGAAACGATGATGGGCCTGACCCACCCGCGCGGCCAGCCGCCGGCGCGCGACATCCCATAACAACAGCGCGCCTCCTGAGTAGCCGACCGCGAGATAGCGCCCGTCGGGCGACCACGCGTCCACCTCGGCCGTGCCGGCCGAGGTGGTCAAGCGCGCGACCGGCGTCACACTCAGAAGGCGTGTCAGCGCGTCGCGCACGAGCGGCGGTGGCGGCTTGACTAGGGGCGCCACGGCGCGTCGGCTCACGCTTGCCTGCATGTGCAACCCGCTGGCAAACGGGAGGATAGCGCACAGCGCACAGCAGAGAGCCAGCGTCGCCACCGTTTTGGGGCGCCGCCCGTCCCCTGGCCTCCCCAAAGCGGCGACCCGACGCGGCGCTGTGTCGCCATGCAGCGCGCGTACGCCGCGTACGCGCGTGACGAGACGGTTGTAGTCGTCATGGCTCAGAGTTTGCCGGATCACCGCGCTATCGTCCATTTGTCTAGCAATCGATCATATATTATTCTATATATCGCACCCCCTATAGCGCACCCCCCTTAAAAGGGGGGATGTGTTGTCTGGCTATTTACTGCCCACCGAGGCTGAACGCGTAAAACTTGTTGTTCGGCGTGAAGCCAGGAATGGGCAGATTGGCATAACCCGATCCCCAGTACACAGTGTCGTCGGCAATGGAGGCGCCCGCGATGACTGATGCGCCCGCGGCAAAGCTCCACACGATCGCGCCGGAGGACGCGTTCAAGGCGAACATGTTCGGGCTGGACGCCCCGCCTGCCATAGAGGGGGCATAGACCACACCATTAGCCACGGTGAGGGGGCCGAGGTCGATCGCGCCATTGGGGTCGGGGGTGTGCCACAGGAGTTTCCCTGTCGCTGGGTCAAGCGCATTCCAGGAGCCCGCGCAATCGGTGCTACAGGGAGATGATCCGCCAGGGTAGCCCAGGTGGGACAGGTTGCCGATGGCGACGTAGATGCGCTGGCCATCGGTGGCCGAACCCCACTCGATCCCGCCCAGTGAGGACCCTGGGCCGACCTGCGTGGCCCACAAGAGCGCGCCGGTGGCCGAGTCGAACGCTGAGTAGACCCCGCTCTTCTGCCCCGCGCCCAGGACAGCGCGCGGCCCCGCGGGTGTCTGAATGGTGAACAGGTTCGCGCCCGAGCCGAAGTCGTAGTCGGGGCCAGAGCCTGTCGGGCAGTTCCTCTGAGTCGAGATGCAGGCGACATTCCAGTCGTCGGCGCTACCGAGCCGCTGCGCCCACTTGATGGTGCCGTCGGCCATGTTCAAGGCAAGGACAGAGTCGAAATGGTCGTCGGGCGAGAGGCAGGACGCCTCGGTCGCCCCCGGCTGCCCGATGCACGTTTGATAGGCGGGGTCGGTTGGAATGCTATAGTTGTTGCCCGTGGTCGCGTAGACCGTCTGGTTGATGGGGTCGGGCACGAGGGTGCTGCCCCAGACCGAGCCGCCGGTGTAGCCGGTCGGGACCATGTAGGTTTTCCAGAGCGCGGTGTGCGTCGTGGGGCTCACGGCCACGACGCTGCCGCGGAACGAGCAACAGGGGTAGTGCGGGTTCGCCGCGGCGCCCTCTTCGAGGGAGGCGACGCCCACGTAGAGGACGCCGTTATAGAGGATGGGCGAGGAGGTGTCGACCGCGAGCGGGTGCGTATCGAGTTGGTAGCTCCAGCGGAGCGGGCCGGTCGCGGCGTTGATGGCGAGCAGGAACGCGCCCGTCTGGGTCCCCAGGTAGAGTGTGTTGGCGCCCGCGTCGAAGAAGGGGCTGGTGCGGGACACGACTTTAGAAACGGCCTGGCCGTTGACCATCCCTCCGAGGTAGTCGGAGGCGATGTTTTTCTTCCACACTAATGCGCCGGTGTTGGCATTGACCGCGTAGACGTAGCCGGCCCAGTCGGGAAAGTACGCGACCTGGTCCACGACGGCGGCGCGGGCGGAAACGTCGCCACCCGTGGTAAAGACCCACTTGGGCTTGAGCGCATGCACGCTCCCCTGGTTGATTTTAGTGAATCCAGTCGCCGTATTGGCGTAGTTTTGCCCAAACATGGGCCACTGCGTCGCAGTGTTCGTGGCGGCGGTGGCGGTGGTGGACGCGGGCGAGAGGGCGGCGGTGGCGAGGGCAACGATCAGCGCGACGCCGAACGCCGCGCGTGCGAGAAACGGGATTGGTTGTTTCATGCAAAATTCTCCTTGCCGTGACAGGGGCGCGGGGAGAGAACTGTTAAAGCGCCCTCCCCACATGCCCCCCTATCTTAGGGTTAACAGGCTTGTGCGACCACCGTGCCGGTCCCGGCATGGCCCGCATTAGGATCGTACCCTGGGTTGGTCTTGACGATCACGACATGCGCGATGTCGCCGGCGATCGTGCTGCCGGACTGCGTGACCTTGCTAGGGACCACCACGGCCATGTATGACGGCACGCTGCTCGGCGGCGGCGGACTGTCGCCAGTCGAGGTTGTCCAGGTTCCACCGCAACTGGGCAGCGTCGGCGTCAGGTTCTTGGCGAATCCTTTGAAAGCGGAGGGCGCGCTCCCGCCGGAGAGCGTATTCAGTTTGTTCCACTGTGCCCCCCACCAGGTAACCGTGGAGCCGTTGCCGAAGGCGCTGCTGGCCGTGAGGTCGCCCAAAGTGAAGGCGCCCTGCGCCAGGTACGCATAGACCAGCGCGTGCTGGCCGTGGGTCGCCGCTTGATAGTAGCTGTCCCCGGCGAAGCTATCCGTAACCGGCTGCGGGCCGAGCCCGACCGTCACCGAGTTAATCGAACACGTCGCCGTGCCACTGCTGTCCGTCGTGCCGGTACACTGCTGGGCTCCGCTGCCGCTGCCCAGGGTCAGGACAACCGGCTTACCGCTGATCGCGGCCCCACCGTTGGGATCGGTGAGAACGGCTGAGATCGTCGCGCTGTGGCCCTGGGCAATCACCTGCAGGCTCGCGTTGGAGGTGAGGGCCGTCTCTTCCAGGGTGACGGCAAATGGACTCGACGTCGTGCTCGCACTATGCGTCGTGTCTCCGGCGAAACTGGCCACGACGGTATAGGGGCCGGCTGCCTCACCTGGGGTGATGCTGCAGGAGGCGTTACCGCTCGCGTCGGTCGTGCCCGTGCAGGTCTCGGCGCCGTTGAGCGTAAAGACGACCGGCTCGTTCGCGAGTGGAGTCCCGGCATGGTCCGTGAGTTGGGCCGAGACCGTGGCTGGGTCATTGTAATCACTACTGGTCGCGCCGGTGTAGGCGAGAGCGGTGGTTGGGATCACGATACCCTGCGCATTCACCGCGCCCTCAAGGCTGAAGTACGTGGATGCGCCAGGGGCAAGAGGTGTGGGGAAATTCACCGCGCCCGTGTTGTTATCGATAATCGTGAAGGTTGTATTGGGACCCTCATAGCCGGTGCTACCAGCGCATATCCCGTAATTGCAGAGACCATCTCCATCGAAACCGAAGATGCCTGCCCCGTTGATCGGGATACTCGTGAGCGGGATGGGGCTATTGTTTTGCACCCCAACGAGTGTGTCTTCAATGTTATCAAAGGGCGGCTGACCCCCATTCAGGACAACCGCGCTCCCGTCGGGATTGATGACGATGAGGAGCCCGCAACTGGTGTCGGCCCCAACAGACGGGCACTGGCTAAAGGGTGGGGATGGTTGTGTATAGGCGTGGGCTATCCCGGCCATTGCAGGCAACAACGCGAGTACCAGCGCGAACACTAGGGCTGGCGTGAACAGCGTTTTTCCGAAACGTTTCTTGTGCGACATGGTCTTTCTTCTCCACACAAAAAGAGGTTAAACGGTAGGCGGACCGCGGTCGTGACTCCATTCGGCGCGCGACAACGCGCTCATATGCGCTAGCGCACCAACGCGCCAGTGTATGAACGCCAGGTGGGCGACGGACACGTCGAGCCACGCAAGGTTATGGTATGGAATGTGCTACCTAAATTAAGAGTAAGCGGCACTGCTTTGACCGGTGGGGCCTGCTCACTCGTGGCGCCCGTCTCATCCGCCTCTAGCGAAAGGCGGGCGCTCCTTTGTCCGGGGGCGTATCGGTAGCCATGTACCAATGTCTCCTTTCACGCCGAACAGCAAAAAACCGGCGCACAACATCAGAGTCGTGGCCGGTTTCACCAGTTGCTCCCCGCAGTCGGGGTGACCAAAGGCGGACGTTAGAAGGAGGAGGGGCAGCTTCGTTTCTACTGTTGCTTCCTTCGACGTCAAGCTCTTTCGATAACTGCGGTTCTTAGCATCCACGGCGTGAGCACAAAGGTCTCAGTGGTCACTACTGTAACATAGAAAATGCACTAATGCAAGACCTTGTACTACATGTGTGACTAGATAATAACACGTATAACGTCTTCCTGATGAGGGAACAGCTTGGCAAAGACACCGCGTGTGTTTTGGTGGTCTAACCGCCGCGCCGCTTGCGTTTGGCCTCCAGCAATTTACTGGCCGTGACGGCGGTCGCACCCAACTCGGCGGCTGGCTCCGCCAGGGGCGGCGAAACGACCGGCGGTGGGACGCTCTCCTGACGTGCGGCCGGCCGCGCCGGCGTGGCGACGCGCCCACTCGATGCGCCCGGCTGCGCCGTGAACGCGGCCGGCGCCGCTCGTTCTCGCCCGCTCCGTGATACGATATCCGCCGGCACGGGCTCCGGCTGCTGGACGCTACGAGCGGCCACGCGTTCCTGCCGCCGTGAGCGTTGCGCCCGCACGTTAGTTAGAGGCGCAGCGGCCGCCATTGACGCGCCGGCTAGCGCCGGTGTCAGGGCACGGCGGCGACGCAGCGCGGCCAGCCCCTCGCGCACTTCGGCTAGGCCGATCAGCAGACGCCGCGTGGCGATGTCAAACGGCAGCAGCAGCAGGGCCAGCAACAGCAGGAGCACGGTCAGCGGGCGCGGCGCATAGACGGGCGGCACGTTGTCGGCGAAGCTCGCCGCCGCGTCTCCCATGGCGAGCAGCGCGCCGCCGCCTGTCGCCGCCATCTGCCGCACGAAGCCCGTGTCGAGGCCGGTATCGCGATACTCCGGCGCATAGGGCACGACCACGCCCGAGCGCAAGAGGTACTTATGCCCGTTGGCCGTGGCCGTCACGTTCACGATGTAGGCGCCCGCCTCGGCGGCGGGGACATCACCCTCGTACTGCCCCGGCGCCGTCGGCTGCAGCGGGAGCGTCGTGGAGCGCTGCTGCTGGCCCTGCTGTTGCTGTTGCGTCGTGGTGGGGCTATCTACGCGCGCCGTGACGCCCGCGTCGAGCGGGAGGCCCGTCGTGGTGACGGTCAGGTGGACCATGCCGCCCGCGGGCGCGGAGGCCAGCGAGAGGTAGGGGCTCGACTCCGGCGGCAACACGTACGACACCATGTTGGACCACAGCCGGTTGCCCGCCTTGCTCCCGATGAGACTGGCGGTCCAACGCCCCTGCGCGTCGCTCGTCCAGGCCACGACGCGCCCGAGGCCGTACTGCCATTGCGCGAGCAGCGGGTCGACGCCGTGCTTGGTGACGTGGACGAGCACCTCCTCGCCCAGCGGCTTCTCCGTCGTCGCCACGTAGCCGTCGAGCGGCGCGGCCGGGACGCCGTCGATGATGGAGCCTCCGCCGGCGCTGTAGTTCAGGACCTCGGGCACGAAATGCTCCTCCACGATGCCCGTGCGCGCGATCTGCTTGGTCTCCTTGAGGAAGATCTGCGGGATGTTGCTCGGGTTGTCGGCCTGGTAGTAGTGGCCGCTGCCCCAGCGCGCGATATCCTGCATCTCGCCGTAGTCGCTCGGTCCGCCGCCGGCCGCGCCCGTGGCCACGGTGGAGATGGTGATACCGGCCTTGTGGATCTTGCTGACGAGCGGGTAGTAGTCATCGGGCGCGTCGCCGTCACCGAGTAGGATGATGTGCTTGATCTTGGCCCCGCTCTTGGTCAGTGTGTCGTAGGCGGCCTGCAGCGAGGGGCTATAGCTGCCGGGGTCGATCGGGTTCATCGCGTCGATGGCCCGGTTGATGGCTGTCTTATTGGTGACGTACTGCAGCGGAACGGCCCAACCGTTGCCGGGCGTCCCGACTCCATTGGCGTCGTTGACCTCTACGCGGTCCTGCGGCGTGAGCAGCTTGACCACGCCTTCGCCAGCGGCCTTGGAGATGTTGACGTTCTGATCCGACTCCAGGCTCTCGATGATCAGCGCCACCGCCACGGAGGGGGTATCTTTGCGTTGCGGCAGCTTCATGCTCACGGGCAGCAGGTCGTCGAGCGCGGTGCCGGTGTAGCCGCCGACGCCGTAGCTCTGCGGGCCACCGATGACGACGAGGCCGCCGCCGCCGTCCACGTAGGAGCGCAGCGGTGAGTGCTGTGGGTCCAGCAGTCCCTGGTCGAGCTCATAGGCTGGCACGTCCACCAGCGCGACCGCGTCGTAGCCGCCCAGGTAGGCCGTGCTCGGCTGTAACTGGTCGCCCGTCACGGGTCCCGCGACCGTCATGCCCTTGGCGCGCAGGGACGCCGCGACGATGGCGCCCTCGCCGGACGAACCCTCGGCCACCAGTACGCGCGGCTCGCCGCGCACGCGCGTCAGCGCGTAGCCGTCGTTGTTCTGCGCGATCGTATCGAGCGGCGCCTGTAGCACGACATGCACGTTATGGTAGCCAGATGTAGGCGCGGGTAAAGGAGGTTGAACGATGGTATCGCCCACGCCCAAAGCCACGCTGGGGTGACTGAGCAACGTCCCGTCCTCGTACACATCGAGCGTCGCGGTCTGGGCCACATTGCTACGCAACTTGACGGTGAGTGGCAGGTTGGCGCCCTGGCGTAGGCTCGACGGGGCCTGCACGTTGACGACGGACGCCTCGGGGCCGGACGCGGGCGTGAGTGGGACCACATCGACGCGCGCGCCCTCGTCGCGCAGCAGCCGCGCCGCGCCCAGCGCGTCGCCGATGTTTTGGCGTCCGTCGGTCAGCACGACCACGCGCTTGCGGTAGCCCACGGGGAAGAGCGCCCCCGCGAGGTTGAGCCCTTCCTCTAGGTTAGTGGCGCCGCGGTCGACCAGCGACTGGAAGCCGGTGAAGTCGCGCAGCTGGCCGACGGGCTGCTCGACCAGGGCGTCGGCCCCGACCGACACGACGCCAGCGGCATCGTCGCGCCCGCGCGCTTTGAGAGCATGCGCGATGTAGGAGGTTTCGGCGTCGGCCGCGCCGGCGACCGAGGCCGAGAGGTCGGCTACGAAGACGGTGGCCTGGCGCGTTTCGGGCTGCTGCCACGTCGCGCCGGAGAGCGCCAGCACCAGCGCGCCCAGGATGGTCAGGCGTAGGGCCAGGGCTAGGCGGTGACGCAGCGGCGAGAGGTTGCCCGCGTCGCGCAGCCACAGCCACGCCGCCCAGCCCAGCACGAGCGGGAGCAGCAGCAATAGCAGCGGGGTAGTGAAGGTGAGGGTGAACACGACGCGACTCTTTCCGCTAAGACAGTAGGGCGCCAACCGCCGGCGCGCGGTATCGGGTTGCCTCTATTGTGGCCCTACCGGCGCATCGGGTCAAATCGTAGGCAGACGCCGCCAGCTAGCGTGACGCGTCCCGCCGTGACCAGCACGTTGGCCGGCGTGACGTCGTTGTGGCAGAGTTGCCGTGGCAGCGCGCGGTAGGGGCCAGCCACGAACGCGCCCGGCAGCAAACGTGACAGTGACATCGGTCCGCACGGCCCGTGGACGAGCAGCGCGCCGTCGCGCGCCGCTATGGGCATGGGCACATCGAAGGACAACCCCGCGTCCGAGAGCCAAGCCAATAGGCGATGCTCGTAGTCGATCGACGCCGGGTCATCGTAGCTCATGCTCGCGTAGGTCTTGGCCACGAAAGCGCCCGCTCCAGTGCGCACGAGCGCGTTCAAGTTATTCTTGCCCTCGTGTGGCAGGGCGACAATCTCGACCGGCGGGACCAGATCATAGAAGGCCAGCAGTTCGGCAGCCGCACCGTTGAGGACTAATCGGGCCATGGGAGCGCATCCACACGATCGCGCATGTCTTGGGGGATGGGACCGCTCTCCACCTGCATCTCATCCAGCATTCGGCGTAGCCCCGCCTCCTGGAGTTTTTGCCGCACAGCATCGTTGACGAAGGCTGACAGGCCGCCAAGCCCGGCCACCACGCGCACCTCGGCGGCGACCTTCGGGTCCAAAGTTATTGATATCTTCGCGTATCCCATGCTCCAATCGTACTGCGAGTACGATCAGGAGGCAAGCGGCTTTGCAAGCGATCAAGCGACAAGTATCAATTATGGGGCGTACCCTATGCAGGAAAACACCGTTGATTCACAGTGAGTCACCATGATATACTAGAGAACGATGTCGCGGAAGTACAGCGACAAGGGAAGGAGCGAAGGATGCCGGCGACTGAGAAGGGCATCGTGGTCCGATTGCCGGGCGAAACACGCGAGCGCATCGCATCCATGGCACGCTCACGCGGGCGGAGCATGAATTTCGTTCTGAACGAGGCGGTGGAGCGTTATGTCGCCGAGGAGGCATGGCTGATCGACGAGATCGACGCGGCCATCGCGGAGGCCGACGCGCCCGATGCCCTATTCGTCCCACAGTCCGAGGTGATGGCCGGCCTCGACGCCGTTATCGAAAGCGCGCGCCAGCGCCAGGCTTCGTAGTCGGACGCATGGCTGATGGACGACGATAATGATACCGAGGGAACTGAGGACAGTGTGGCGCACGAGGTCGTCTGGTTGTCGCGGGCACAGCGCCACCTGACGGAGATCGTCGTCTACATCGCCGAGGATAACCCAACGGCCGCGATCTCCGTTAAAGAACGCATTGAGCAGGCGACTACCCACCTATCCGCCAATCCCCGCATGGGGCGCCAAGGGCGCATCGACGGGACGCGTGAACTGGTCGTTTCCGGACTTCCCTATGTTATCCCCTATCGCCTACGTTTTGGCCGCGTCGAGATCCTGGATGTGATTCACGCCGCCCGGCGCTGGCCGTCGCGCCTCTAAATCGACTATCGGCTATCAATCGGCACACTCGCGTCGGGCCGGATGCGCAGCCACTCAGGGTTGTCGTCGGACCCGCCCGAGAGCAGGAACTTGACGACCTCGCGCCGGACCGGCGCTTCCTGCTCCAGCACGACGACCCATACCCGCTGCGGCGATTCGGCGCGGCCACGCGTGAACAGCGCCATCGGATCTTCGACGGCGACCACCGCGTCGAGCAGGCTCGTCCGCTGGCGTCCCTGCCGTACCATCTCCAGGCCGATTTCATCGTAGGTGACCCGCCACCCAGGGATCTGGCCGTCGATGATCGCATCAACCGCAGCTTCGACCGTCTGATGATCGGCGCGGCCCTGCATCGCTAAAAGAGGTGGTTCCATCTCTCTATTCTATCGCCAAATCCACCATCAGACCTACAGAAATAAGTCAGTGTGCCGAGTCACGCTGGTTTCAACAATGGCGCGCGTGGAAGCGGCGCGGGGTCAACGAACGATGCCGGCGCCCATCAATAGGGGCGCCGGTACGAAACGCTGCTTTAGCCACTGCACGTCCGCCCTTTTGCTATCCGAGGTATTTGCAGTTCGTTGCATAGCGCGGTATCATCGTCGAGAGGCGCGCCGTCCAGGAGCGCGACGGGTGATGCCGTCTGGCGCAGGTGGAGATGAACATCAGCAATTGGGGCTTCTTACATCATCGGCATCTTCCCGGTCAGTTGGATCGGGTCGATGGCCTACTACAAACTGCGGCGTATCGATCGCCTGGATGACGAGTTGCCGTGCGCCTCGACCGGAGGGGCGCCGGCGCGGTAAACGGACAGGACGCACACGGCGCGGGGACGATCGCACAAGCCCCAAGCCCGTCGTGTATTAGCGTATGCGCGTATTATGAAAAGGATGAAAAGGGGGCATCTGGCTCAACCGTGCGGTCGCCGCCTGCCTGTCTTAACCACGTAAAGGGGAGTACCATGGACGCGACCGGCGCCGGTAACGGGGATGTAGCCGAGCTTAAGCGTGTGCTCCGCGCGCACGGCCTGCGCGTCACCATCCCCCGTGTCGCCGTGCTCCAGGCCCTCGATGCGGCCCCGAGCCATTTGAGCGTGGAGGAGATCGCGCACGTCGTCGCGGAGCGCTATCCCGCGTTCGATCGTGTCAGCCTCTACCGGACGGTGGAAACGTTCGAGGCGCATGGGCTGGCCGTCCGCGTCGAACTCGGCGACCGGGTGCTGCGCTGGGAGCGTGATCGACACGCCCATCACCACATGGAGTGCCGGCGCTGTGGAGCGGTTATCGAGCTGGAGACCGGCCACTTCGAGCGCCTGACGGACGAGTTGGCGCGGGTCTATGGCGTGCGCGTCGAGTTGCGCCACCTGGCCCTGCCCGGTCTATGCGCCGGCTGCGCGTCGTCGGTCGCCTGACAGAGCAGCCTCGGCCTCGTCCGCGGCGATGCCCGCCCGCTCATCCGCGGCCAGCATCATGAAAAAGAGGATGGAGCCCGCGACCATGAAGACCAGGCTGCCGGGCAACCACATAATGATGCCGCCCAGCCGCTGGTCGTCGAGCGGCGCCCAGCCCTGCAACGGCATTTGCGTCGCGTAGAAGGGGTACCACAGCACGCCCGAAAAGGTGTAGATCGCGCCCAGAAGGTTCATGGGCAGCATGGCCGTCACGCTGTGCAGCAGCCGCGCCCCCAGGTGCAGGCGCGGCCGCCCCGGCTGCGGCTCGATGACTACCCACCAGAACAGCAGCGCGGTCGTCAGGAAGCAAATGTGCTCCAGCAAGTGAATGCCTACGTTGGTCAGCGTGGCCTCGTAGGGCGCGGGCATGTGCCAGAGCAGGAGGTCGCCCACAAAGAGCGGCCACGCCACCAGCGGTGACGTCAATTGCCGTGTCGCATGGTGAAACCAGGACGCTCGCCGGTACGCGCGCGCCACGGCGCGGACCAACCCGCGCGGCAGGCCCACGAGCAGCACGGGAATCGGCTTGCCAAGCAGCAGCAGCGGCGGCACGACCTCCAGCAGGACCAGGTGCTGTATCATGTGCACGCTGAAAAGCCGCGTGTCGTAGGTGTCGAGCGGCGACAGCAACGCCAGCGCCAGCGCGAATAGACCCAGGGCGAAAGAGGCGGCGTGGCGGCGCTTGACCACGCGCCAGAGCTTGCCGCGACGGCCCAACTCGCGCAGGCCGGCGCCGTAGACAACGGCGGTGAGGGCCAGGCCCAGAATGACCTGGGGATCGGCCGACCAATCGCCCAACAACGATACGACGGAAGAGGAGCTACTCAAGTGGACCAACCATGATCCTATCCAGGCCGGCCATGATCATATGATCGCGGCAAGGTCTAGCGGGATCGCTACAATCATCGCCGGGGCGGCGAACGGAAAGTGGTGAAGGGGCGAGGATGCCGACTGATTGAGCATGCCACGTCTCTATTAAGCATAGCAGGGCGTACGGAAAGCGCGCCATAGCGGCCTCAGGGGCCGTGCCGCTCGCCCCAATCCTTTCGCCGATGTAAGGCTAGTAGTCTGTCAAGCGAACTTTGAACAGTAGAGGTTTCATGAAAAGCCACCACATTAGGCGACCTGTGTGTCGCACTGGTCGCGGTCGGCCGGTGCGGTGGCCTGGTTGTGGGCCAGCAGCGTG
>JAABUL010001607.1_pt1 | contig 41668 bp, 54 predicted proteins | sample 5559151 | NCBI WGS metagenome assembly JAABUL01 (sample SAMN10711876, study PRJNA513368) | rock metagenome | isolation source: Antarctica rocks | place: Antarctica: Victoria Land, Pudding Butte sud | reverse complement strand
ATTAGAGGTGGGAATGGGGGATGCTTGTATATAAACACTCCAGATCTACTCGCAAACAGCCATTCTCAGACTCTCCAACCTCTGCATGATTACCTCCCTTACTCATCGCAAAGGCCCTACCCCAGAATTAGCAGTTGGGAAGACAGCGTCACTAGGGCAGAAACCCATAGAATTGAAGCGCTCCTGGCGACCCAAGGGTTAGCCTTCATGCCCACGCCTTTTCAACAATCCTTCCGCCAGCTTTCTGGAATTATGGTTTAGATTCTTGGGAGACAATACTCCCTAGCTATCAACCACTCTAGAATCTACAATCGAAAGGAAAAGAAAGCTATATCCACCATCCTATATCCCATGTGGAAAGCACCAAGTCTGGTGTGCACGAAACAGTGGCCTCTAATTATTCATCTGTTTAGTACCAGGTGACAAAAGGGGAGTATATCCGAGTAGCGTAAATCAAATCGGCTTCCCTTACTCTTGAACAAGATTCTTCGCATAGGATTGGGTCTGTTTATGTAATCCATAGGAAAGAAAGTGGAAAGCTTCTCAAACTTGTAGTTGCATCAGCGAAATATTGGACTAGATAGTAGGATCCAGAGCCAAGTCAATGAATGTCCCGATGTCGAAGCGAAAACGTTGAGTTGGGAAGGTCCGAGAGTTGCAGGATCGAATCTAAGAGTTCTGGAATCTTAAGCTTGACATTGCTGATCACACATCGTGCCGAGCAATGGAGGGTTGATGTTAGTTTCCTATGTGCTCCAAATAAGACGATGGACCCTCTCGGATGTCAAGAAAGGTCATAGCTGCCCAAGTTGCCTCTTTAACTCATCCTGCAAGCTCATTGAATCTCGCCAAGAAATCCTGTTCAAAAGACTTGTATATAGGCTCAGGCAAAGTTGGCACATCACCGGGCGCCTCGAATATCTGACAGCTATCTGCTGGCAGTTCCCGTACAACGCCTGTATCTTCAGCCTCTACTCGTTGTGTAGAGGCGGCCATGTGCGGACCATAGCCCCTTGCTTCTCGGTCAATATCGTCTGCTGCAAGCTCTTTCTTCGTCCAATAAGCACTGTGATCCTGTCCTTGAAGATCCCGCCTTTTCTTTCTAGCTCGTAACCATAGAAGAAGTCCGGTTACGAGCGCTAAGAATACAAGAATTAGAGCAAAAATCATGCCTATCTTTGCGTCTATTGGGAGGCCTCGACTTGTTGTGCTTTGAGGGCCGGAAGGCGAGAGGGCATCTTTGGGATTTGGAGGCAGACTTGCTGCTGCATCCGTTGGGCACGCCGCAGCAGTATTGGTTGGGGCATACTTGGCCCATTCGATGCTCGATGGCGAGATCCGTGCCATTTGGCTAGATACGTCCTCAAAGCTCCTACCTGTGAACAGTGGATCCGTTGGCAGTGACATGTTACCGCCATCGATTACGAGACCTGAAACGTCAACTGATGGCCACGAATGAAAGCCTTGGGTGCTTACCATAGCCTCTGCTTCCTAATTGACCCATGAACTGATAGATGAGACCACCCGACCAAATTGAAGACATTGCACCGAATAGAATCGATATATCTGAAAAAGGGCGGACAAGTAATTCTCCTTTTATAGCAAATGCTGTAGAGCCATTGAAAAAGGACAACCAACCATATGAGGCCATGAAAATTGGCACCGAATAGTTAGATGGTATGTTATTCGCATACTCGCTTATGTTCCCGTAGGGGACATGTTGAGGCCCCAGAAATCGATGGTTTCGCTCTGATTGCCGCAATTGAGGCAGTCCGATACAGTACCTTTTGTCGATACCGCCGGCCAGCGCAAATAGATGGAGCTAACGTAACCGACAGGAATGGTTCGATAATTCTTACGTCGAATGTGCGCTTTCACGTCACGGACGGCAGCTTTGACATAAGGCCCGGATGCGTTGGTGCCTATACCATTGGCAGCGTCATCCCCAATAACAAAGCCAAGTAGGTTGGAATAACTGTGCATTGCGTCAACCACGGAAGTATAGTGATCGTACAGTACATCATTCCAAACAGGGTTAGTAGCGCTTAGGGTAAACCCAGGTGTCATAAGATCAATCAAGACATAGATGCCGGCGTTTGCTAGCTCGGTCATGCATCCAGAGTGATCCTGCGATGGGTCAATGCCGCACGTACGGACAACGTTAGTTTGCAACTTTTGCAGAAAAGGTATGTCGCGAGAGCAGCTACGGTCGCTGTCGAGGTAATCGTAAAAGGTAGAGTCATAATTGGGGTCGCTCACTGGGACGGCGGCAAGATCCTGAGAAACATAGCCAGAATCCGGGGACCAAGCTATGCAAAGATTCAGTTTTAGCTGATCAAGCGAAAGGGTGGTTCAGATACTTGCGTTGGTAGACGAAGCCTTTGAGAAAACTGCAGAGCTGAGCATTAGCGATGGAGAGATCAATGTCTTAAGATATAGGTACAGACAATTGACTTCCATTGTTTTGATAGAAAAACTTCGACCCCTTTGAATCACGGAAGATTTCGTAAGCAGATGATATCGGTCACCAGGTTATAAAGGTTTGCATCGAAGTTTACCTTGATCACAATCGGATCTATTGCCTGACTTTGGCCTGATCGTGGATAGATGATTGTCGCTAACAAGGAAAGCAAAATTAAAGGAAATCTTGCATAGAGCATGTTTAGCAGCCTACTTGACACAGCAACTCTCGAAGCATTTCGAAGGAGGGGACGTTGAAACAATTTATGGTAGCAGTCAAACGCATCTGAGCCCCAGCTATTGTGGCGAAGTATGTAGAATTAGAAGAGAGTATCTTTGATAGGATGACAATCGCAAGGTGCAAAATCTGTTTCAAAGTAACGATTCGTTCGATTATCGTGTTCATGTAGGACAACTGTTGCGAACCTCAGATAGATTCGCCAGACGCTCGCTTGAACAGAGCATTAATAAAGGTACTTGGTCAGAACAAATGCTGTTCAGATTTCGACCCAACATTTCGTAGGAGGAACAAAGGAGATAAGCATAGAAAATACAATTGAGGGTCTGACCTGATTTGCTGCCATTTTGCCGGTCTTGGTGTATGTAACGCTTAGTGTTTTACCAGACCCTACAATGTGCGAGGGAGGAGCGAAAATGTGTGTTCACCCTTTAATACTTGCAGACGGTAATGGCAATGATAGAGCGTAAACCTACATGCTTTCTGTACCTAGAACTCCAGCTGGTACAATGCAACAAGGTATAGCCCAAAAGACCCCTCTACGGTATGAAAGTACACTCGCTATGCAGAGATCACCGCTGAAGGCGTATCACCACCCCCGTTGATGCCCTGTTTCTCTCCTTTTGTGCCCGAAGCCTTAGGACTTGCTACACTGCTCGCATCAGCCTCCACATTGGTGTCTTCTTGGGGGGTCTCGGAGTTTGGAACATGCGATGGCTCCAGGGCATCTTGTGAAGGTACAGAATTGCCCTCTACGTTCTCTTGGGCCCCGGGCTCAATAGTCCCTTCGCTAGCCTTGTGCGATGTCATGACAGCAGTCTTCTTCGGCGGTGTCTTAGGTTCAGCCTTCTCGTGTGTCTTGCTAGCAGAACTCTGCGTAGGACGCATCATTCTCGCTAAAAACCCTCCATCTGCAGGTTTCGAGCCTGCGATACTTGTGCGTGCCTTTGTTCTGGGTGCCGCAGCAGATGGAGCTGGCAAGGATGCACGTGGTGGCTTCGGGCGGGGTTGTGGTGCCGCAGCTGATGCCCGGTCTTTGTTGTTGAGAGTCGAAAGAGTGCTGGCGGTCGTGTGAGATGTGCCACTAGGAGGACGGGCTGTAGTTGTACCGCCAAGCTTTGCTACCGAAGCGGCTGTTGGTGCGGTAAGAGAAGCTGGAAGGCGGACAACGCGTGTTGGGGATTTGGGATGTGGTTTTGTGTGTGGAGAAGCAGGACCTGTCTTTTTAGTATGATTCGGTTTTGTCGAGGTTGAAGCCGGGCCAAATTTTGAAGCTGTTGTAGTAGACGCTTTGGGTGGCGCTAAAGATCGGCTCGATTTCTGAGCTGGTGCTTGTTTGGGGTCGTTCGCAGATGATTTGCTCGTAAGTTTGGCAGAAACTGTCTGCTCCGTCTTTGATACGGGCTGTTTCGTTGGTGTGCTTACATCTTGAGGGGTCTTTGGTGTTTTAGGGGGGTTGCTGATGATTTCGGACGAAGCTGCCATTGAAGCAGAGGGAACCACGGGGTTGTCTTTATTTGTTATGATTGGCGAAGGGCGGATTGCGGTAGATTTTGTGTTGGTTGTTGACGTTGTGCTAGTCTTACTTGCCTCTGTAGGCTGGCCGCCGTTGACCTTAAGGTGCGTTGAATGTATCTTGGGGTGTGATGGAAGTTTGCCGGGATTCGTGGATTCTTGAGCTTTCAAAGTCTCCGTCTTTGCAATCTCAGGCATCATATCTGCTTCCTGTTCGAATGCATGACCCTTCAAGAGATCACCAAGGCTTGTCCGTCTTTCTACCGAGGCAGCAACCTCAGACACTGCTTTCTCGTCCTTCGGGTCTGATGGGAGCAATGCAGCGGTGTCGTCCTCGGCCGCAGAGACAAGCTTATTAGAGTCTACGGCTACTGTATTGCTGCATCCGGTTCCCGGCGCTGCCTCGGTGTGCGTGACGTTGGGCTCCCGTGGTCCACTTGGAGTGTCCTCTTCTTTAACCTTGGCCAAAGGGTCCCCCAAATCTTTGGCTGAGCAAGGCAAAGTAGCACTGCCGTTTGCCCTTGGTTTCTCTGATATTCCACCATCCATACCGGTTTCAGGATCCACCTGGCCGTCTCCGCCCAGGTGCCCCTCAAAGTTATTGCTCGAATTTCTCAACGAAGGCGCCATCTGACCACTTCGCTCGACAGAGACGAAGCTCGTCCGTACCTTTGAGAATGGACGTGAGTCGGTACTTGTTATGCTTTCTGATCCAGTTGGAGATCGTCCACGGGAGGGTGGTGATATGCGCTGGCTGTTCTCTTCGAACTTCCCCAGCAACTCGCGTACACTACTGGCTGATCGTCCTGACATGTCTGTAGATCAGGAAAGTCGTTAGCCAAACCGATGCTATCAACGGTAATGTACATTTTCTGGGTGTTGTGAACCAGGTGAAGACATTTTTTCGCTGGTAAATGGTAATATGCAAACACAGACTTGAAACGAAGCCAAGCGCGTCAGTCGCGCCGCATCGTGAATTGCCCGAGTTTCATCTCGATGAACCCATACTTACAAGTCTTCAGCGCAAGGACTGGTCACCGTCGCAAGCATTAGGACCCCGAGAAATGTTTCAAACGCAAGGAAAGCAAGAAGACATGTCATTCAATCAACTTGGGCGTTGGGCAGAAAGGAGTGTATTATATTTAAATTACATAGTGCATTCAGGAAATTTGTTTCTTATCCACCAATGGCCCCGCCCCATTCTACCATTGGGTCATTATACAACTTCGTTCAAACTACATGCTGACTTAAAATGTGTAGAGGGGATACTCGAAGCTTTGCCACGAAAAAGCCTCAAGCCGCAAGCCAAGGTTGCTATCATCTATAGTAATCAACAGAAAGGAACTGGCAATACGGGCTTGGAGAGCAAAAACCCCCTTTTGTTAACGACTATGAAGAAAGTTTCAACATTCATACTATCTACTGTTGGAGATATGCTTTGTTCCATCATATGTACAATCCAAAATTACAAAGCTCTGAAGACCACAAGGACCAGACAACCGCCAGGCAATCTCTTCAAGATCTGAGCCCAACGAGGTTGTGCATCTGGCCTTGCCATCAATGTATACCTCGTTCGTACATTAGATATAAGTGTACTATTTTGCGGCTGGTAGCGCGAATGACGTCGACTCTCAGCTGCCTTATAAAGCGTCGCAAGATCTTCAACGGAGTGCTCAAGGTACTGAAAGGTCGAGAAAACAGTGGAAGCACAGCAAATGTATACAGTAAGACCTGGCTATAATGATGTCCAATTTCCCGACTAACCATATCGTTACCAGAAGGATAGGTATCATTATAAAAGACGGGCATACATACAGATATCGTTACATGGAATATCGTTATAGAGGGTCTTACTATAAGGTAGTGTTAATTGATGCAAGACTACTGGTGCATGGTCTGAGAATCCCTCAGCAGAAAGGGGCACATATGGTGGCATAATTGGATGCAAACAGGTGAGAACGGCGGCCACTGATTTTGCTTTGAGAAACTCTCCTTGAGCATACTCGTATCATTGGATCAAACTTATTCGAAATCCGCACGAATGCCATACACAGGCATTTGTAAGTATTGTTGAGTATCTTCTTGTTCTAATTGTCGATTGGCCGTCCGTAGTCGATGCTCACCACCCATGGATGAGATACGAATGCTGAGCTGTCATTGTTCCTCTGTGCTATCGTGTCTTGCATCCTATTTTGAAACGGCAGGCTAAATGAGCTGGCCAATTGAACGCGTTTATAGGGCTGAGGATGACGCGCTTGTGACGCTGCATCGGCAGTTACACTCGCTGCCTCACAGAGTTTCGGAATCATTTCTTTTCATGATCTTCACTTTATCTATTCATACCTTATATTACCAAGCTTTTTTTAAAGCCGCTGCGAGTCAACGCACGTTCGCATTGCATGATGTCTGGACATACCGGCGAGGAGCGCCTATTGACCCTGTAAGGACTTGCACACAGTGATACTGCCAAGATGAATTGAGGCTAACCAACAAATCTAATACAGCTATGCAGACGTACACTACTATTTCAGTGCGCCTACTCCCCGGCCACTTTCTCACCGGTTCGACAGAGGATCCTACCTGTACCTGTACCGGAATAGCAATGGCGACGGAGGCAGGTTGGAGATAGCTAACAATGTTGGCAAGCCGGAACAAGATGCTTTCACTGGTAGTGAGTGCTATCGCCTTATGGTGCAACATAGTGCAAAGCTCATGCTCAAAACTGTACAGCTTTAGAATCCCCAACAATTCGGCAATCTCATAAGCATCCAACCTTATGCACCATAACGGTAGATGGCTACCAGAATCCACAAGCAGTTACTTCTTCACCCGTTAAATATCCAGAGCATCATTGGCGCCTTCCCAATACTGATCCTCGAAACGAGGGGAAATTCCTCTTCCGCCTGCACACCCTCGACGTCTATTTTTGGACAGAAGACGACGCCCATTCTTTTATCCGTACTGTTGGCAGAGTTGTCCAGCAACAGCAGCTGGAAATTCTCGATGTACCTCCAGCTCCGGCAGCTCACGAACAGATCATGAGTCCTGTGGTACAGCAGCTCGAAAATGTAGCAATAGAGGACCCAGCCTATTACAACGGACAGACTCGTAATTCCCGCACGACCTTGACGTCCCCCTCGCCTCTGTCGGCTGCAAGCGGGCATCTAGGAGCCACGAGAGATATGACGCTAAAAGTAGAGGATCCAGCGGCTTTCAAACCGCTTCCATACAATCCCGCTGCACCTCCAGCGCCAGAACCTATCAAACATCGCGAGAAAACTCCTCCGCCCCCGGAAGCTGAAGCAGGGACAGGACTTGCAGCGGCTACACATCACGATCAAGCCCATGCAATATCTTCGTCTAGTCCTGCCCCAGCTCAACCACAGTTCTCGCAAGGCTATGCCACTGCTCACCACGATCCAACACGCACATCTTCCTACGCATCACCGTCGCCCTCTAGTAGGTACACGGCCTCTTCGCCGCTTGTACAAGGTCACCGTATCTCAAGTGCTTCTTCTTTACCAGGGCCTCCATCCCAGACCAGGGGGCCTTCATCTAGCCCATACGCAAATGCTCAGTCTTTTGGTCCACCCCCAACAAATCCGGGGAACTCGCCAATGGTACGTTCCCAGCAACTCACCACCACTTTTGGCCCACCTCCACAGGACCCGAACGCACATCTTTATGGTGGGGCCGAGAAGCCTCTGGACTCTCCAGCAACTCAAATTCTAGGAGACTCATTCGTTAGTGGCCCGCCACAACCTTTACAGCATTTACAACCGCAATACGCAGACTATCTCGCATCCCATTCTCCACCACAGCGGCCTGTAGGTAGCCAATCTGACTATAAGGATGACCAATCTCGACAACATCATGGACACCATTCGCACGGCAATGAGTACGATATCCATAGTCAAGTATATCGACCTACCGAGGAAGAAGCACCTAAAGTCAAGCATCACAAAGTACCTGAAGCCGGAAAGGTAGATAAAGGCGTGAATCGGTTCTTGAAGAAATTGGAGAAAAAGCTTGGTTAACGCACCGGCTTTTCCACTGGATCTATCACCCTAGGCCACCAAAGCTCTACGTAACTCGGATACCTAAGTCTCTAGATCCTGAAACCAGAGGTACAAATAGAACACCAGTCTTGGGTTGGCAAGCGACCATGTAATGCTTGTCTGGACGAGTGCATTTTCATGGACGAGTTACATTGGGGCAACAGGGACAGATGCCGAACCATAAGCTGACGAGCACCAAGAAAATATACCAACAAATCCAGATCAAGGAATAAGGTTGTTATTGGGATGAGATGAAAGCACCGATGCTACTCCCACAAGCAGGCACCCCCTTCGTTTCCATTGACGAACCAAACAAATTCGCACTGTTCCTTGTTGATTGCATTAGGTGGTCTCTCTGTAGAGGTATGGGAGGCATTTGGTGGACGTCACTATTTGGCTTGAACCCAGGCAGAGTGCAATGTACTTTGATATACTAGGTTGAAGACATCGGAATTGTCTTGAATAGTTACTGGAGATATGGTATACTGACAGAAAAGAATGCAACTTTGGATTTGGAATATATAGCAGAGCCATTCATTCATACCCTACAATTCACAGACAGAGCAAACACCTTGAATGAATTGCCATTGAAGATGAGGAAATAGTCCCATCAAAATCCTTGTGCTAGCCTTGCCCTTTCTCGCTTGCACAGAGAAGCGAGTAGGCGCGACAAGCAGCACCTTCCCGAGAACACACCACTGAATGTTTCATCTATCTACTTTCTAATAATTCAATCATATGATTCTTACATGAATGACCTGCGACGATATAAAGACAGGCTCTACTCAGCTGATGGTCTTTGAACAGCCATTGAGCCAATCCCCACCATAAGCACCTGGGCCAACAATTTCGATTTCTCATTTGTGCGTATTTTAATGCGGTGTTGGATTTTCTTGCGCTTCTCCTCAACTTACCAGGGCCGACGGTGAATACGAATTATTTAAATGTCGAACAACATGGCCGCGAACAAGGGGGATGGCAAGGAAATCCTGGCATGGTAAGATATCATACATTGAGTAGACAACTCCCCTTCAGCTTATGACTAAATAGGTATGGACTTTTACCGGCACGAATAGTAGACCTTGTCGGCGATTATGCCGGCAAGGAACTCTTCCTTGTCGAGGGAGACTCTTTACTTTTGAGGTGTTTTAGTGACCCCAAACTAGACTTTGATGGTATGTACTCCTGTTTCCTTCAAAACTACCGTACTACGAATTGTTCTATCTAGAGTACCATAAAGCCCCCAGCGCGGCGTTGAGGATTCCCACCGCAGAGGAATGTCTCTCGTGCATGGTTAATCTCTCTATAGGCGGGTTCCAGCTATTACATGCGGCATATGCCGTGGAATACTTTCTCAACGGCCTCGTGCAAAGGAAATGCAATTTTCACATCGTATTTTTCGAAAAGCACGAAGAGCTATGCATTCCTCGGGGCATATCCGCTTCGAACAGCAACAAATACACCCTAGCTAGGGCTGCCATTATCCGGCACCTTTCAGTTCATCTTCGAAAATCACGGCCTTCTATTGAACTGCATGTGTTTCAATCGCTGAATGACCCTAAATTTCTACGTTACTTGAACGTGTCCGGCATATATTTTGTAATGTGTCACGATGGTGCTAACCCTGTCCCGGCATCCGAGGACCCTTCGATCTTGGTCAAGTCTGAGGCAGAAAGAAACCGGATTGAGAGTCGAGAGACTTCGAGAAAGGTCGCTTTCAGAGGAATGATCTGCTGGCTGATCAATCAAGGTTACAATGCAGCACTCATCAATGGGCTTGAATGGGCAGACACCAAGGTCATGACTATGGTTGTGGAGGGTTTACGCCGCTCAAGGCTAACACTCAATGTATTACGAGATACTGCTCCTTCCCGAAGCTCGCAAGATCTTCTGTTTCCGGACGACTTAGAGTCACGGCTATCAAGGTTGGAAATCAGTAATAGATCAGAAGGTGGTCGTGGTGGGAATAACTTTACTGAAAGGATTCTCTTAACCATCTTCACACTTGCCCAAATACTACGGGAGGATTCCACGTTCCAGGAATTAGCTCTAGCGTTTCTTATTCATACAGTCCTGATAGAAGAGGTGCCCATCTCTAAACGACGACAAAACTGGACATCGATGAAGGGGGACTCAGATGTGCAGGTTGTCAAATTTCTTTCGGCATTTGCCGCTGCATCAGGACGCATTATGCAAGACGATTCCTGGAGAGGGGCCTTGGAGAGCAGGAACATGCTGTGCGACATCGTTGATTTGGTAGATGGACGATTGTTCTGTGGAGTTGTTCATCAGATGGCCGAAGGATACAATGAGAGTAATCTCTCGCCAGGGATAATATCCAAGCTCGGCACCCTTACGCAGGCGCTTTACTCGAGTTCTGGCATTCGGCTCCGATCCGACATCAATGGAAGTACTCCTGACCACACAGTGACTGCGTTGGAAAACCTCGATCTCCAGGATAAATCTCGCAACATATCAGTCCTACCTTTCTCAAGTCGTGTATTTGACAAGCATCTAGCATCAATCAGCATCTCAGTCAATAATTCTAGGTTACCTGAAGGTCAGTCTGCAAGAATCTTCCGCGAGGTTTCGCACTGGCACAATGCCAAGCGCCGTCTTGATGCAAAGATTGCTCCGCCTGTCTCGGATAGGGAAAAGTCGCGAGCCTTGAGAAGAAACCAATTCTTCATGGCCGAGATGCAAGCTTACGCGGCAAGCTTGACAAATGCAGCAGGTACGTTAAGTATTTACTCAGGCAAGACCTCAAAGTCTACTGATTAGATGTCTCGCTAGGTAAAATATTAGAACCAGAAATCGTTACAGTCTCTGAGTCTTCAAAAGTCACGAAGACTTCCCAAGAACCACAAAGATCTCAAACTTCAAAGACAAGTTCAAAGGGTAAGGGAGCCGGAAAGAAGGCGCAGATGCTCGAAGATATAGCCGCTAGCAAAGCCGCCAAAGAAGGTGAGAATGCCGAAAAGACTTTCTCGTCATGGCAGACTGTACGCAAGAGTTTTGATTCAGAACGCCTTCTTAGATCAAAATATCTCAAGACAAAGGCCTACCTGAGAGACCTTCCTCAGTCCAAGCGGGTAATCCTTCAGGCTGAGATTGAATTTTACTTAGTCGTAGTACTGCTCGATATCTATAGAGGTCTTTGCAAAATGAATAGAGACGAGGACAAAACGAGCAAGGAAGAACTTTTCGGTATCGCAGGATTGGTTTGGGACCATATCCGTAGGCTTTCGATTTCTACCAAGGGCTTGACTAAGACGATTGCGGACTATATCAAGCAAATTGTGAATCTTCTTGGATTACCAGCAGTCGACATCGCACCGCCAGCCGTAGACCGAAAGCTCTCTTTCGATCCCAATCTTCGACTTTCAGACACAAAAGAGCTCTCGGTATCCCTAAATCCACAAGACTTTCAACTTCTTCATTGCGGGTAATCTTTCTTCTATTGCTCCTTCAAAGTAGTATTGCTAAATGATAGCTAGTCCTTACATGGACCGGAATCTAGATTCTGCGCCAGATCCTCGCGTACCTTTCGAACCCGATGGCTGGCAAAGGAAAGTCCTAGATGAACTAGATGCCGAACGAAGTGTATTTGTTGTGGCACCCACCAGTGCTGGGAAGACCTTCATCTCTTTCTATGCCATGGAGCGCATCTTACGCGCCAATGACGACAGCGTACTAGTCTATGTTGCACCGACAAAAGCATTGGTCAATCAGATTGCTGCTGAAATCCAAGGACGGTTTAAGAAAACGTACAAGCATGCGGGTAAATCAGTCTGGGCCATCCATACTCGTGACTATCGGATAAATAATCCATCCGGGTGCCAGATTTTGGTTACTGTTCCTCACATACTGCAAATCATGCTCTTGTCGCCTTCGAATGCCAAGACTTGGTCGCCAAGAGTACGATACATTATCTTCGACGAGATCCATTCCATTGGACAAGCAGAAGATGGTGTCGTATGGGAGCAACTCCTACTCTTGGCTCCGTGTCCGATAATTGCGCTGTCGGCGACTGTTGGTAATCCTGAGCAATTCAACTCTTGGTTGGCATCTACGCAGCAGTCATCTGGATTCAAGTTGACCATGGTCACCCATCAACACCGGTACTCCGATTTACGAAAGTTCGTTTTTCATCCACCAAAGAAATTTTCTTTTCAGGGCCTAGCAGAGAAACCTTCCTTTGCCACTCTTGGCTTAGATGGGGTTCAGAACTTTGCGTTCATGCATCCAGTGGCAAGCTTGGTAAACAAATCTAGAGGTGTACCTGATGACCTTAGCTTAGAGGCAAGAGATTGTTTGACCCTGTGGTGGGCAATGGAGCGGCATAAGACAAACGACTATCCGGTCGACAAGTCGCTAGATCCTTCCAAGCTACCGAAAGTGATCAGAAAAGCTCACATCATCGATTGGGAGAAGGCCCTTAAAACTCTTTTGAAGGAATGGATGAACGACCAGAATTCTCCATTCGACAAGGTCTTGGAGGATCTTAGTAAACCTTTAGACGAAGATCGTGGTGATGGAAACCAGATCTCGAAGCGTCAAGCTACGACTGCAACCACGGACGATTTTATGGATGTCGATACCGAAGATCTATTACATACTACACTTCCTCTAATATGTAGGCTTCATGAAAGAGATGCGCTTCCAGCAATTTTCTTCAATTACGAGAGAACGAAATGTGAAAAAATCTGTAAAGCGGTCTTGATGCAATTGGTAGCCGCAGAGGAAAAGTGGAAGGAGAACAGCCCGTCGTGGAAGGCATACCTCAGCGGCTGGGAGCAATGGAAGAAAGACAAGACAAAATTTTCCGCAAAGAAGGCACCAAAGATCGTTCCCAAGAAGAAAGGAAAAGGAGATGATGATGATGATCCAACCTCAAAAGCCGATAGAGTACAGGATGCAGCAAATGATGAAGCAAGTCCTTATGCGAGTTTTGATCCCGAGGCCCCAGTCGACGGCTTTCATTTTGCAGCAAAGCAGAAACTCGAGACCGCGGAGTTAGCCCAGCATTTCTGGCAGCTTAGACGAAGAGGAATCGCTCCGTGGCTCATGGACGCATTGACCCGCGGGATTGGTGTTCATCATGCTGGAATGAACCGCAAGTATCGTCAAGTGTAAGTTAAAATTCGCCGTCCTTGCTCGCTCTCGTACACATGCGTCTCTTTTGTTGCTCCAACTATGATCTCCCAGTGCAGCTATCCTAATTGCTATCGGACTACTGACATCAATCTTAGTGTCGAAATGCTATTTAGAAAAGGGTATCTCCGGGTCGTGATCGCAACGGGAACTCTAGCTCTTGGTATCAATATGCCGTGCGCTACTGTGGTTTTCTCGGGTGATAGTGTTTTTCTAACGGCCCTCAACTTCCGACAGGCAGCAGGTCGTGCTGGACGTCGAGGTTTTGACCTACTCGGGAATGTCGTCTTCCAGAATTTAACTACGGCGAAGGTCTGCCGCCTGTTAAGCAGTAGGCTGCCGGACTTAAATGGTCACTTCCCTGTCACGACTACACTTGTGCTTAGACTGTTTTCGCTGCTCGAGGAGTCGGGCGAAAGCCCATACGCTGTACGAGCAATTAATTCCCTGTTATCGCAGCCACGACTGTATCTAGACGGACCGGCATTCAAAGACCAAGTGCTACACCACCTTCGATTTTCCATCGAATATCTTCGAAGACAGAGCCTTCTGAGTTCTCAAGGCGCACCAATCAACTTTGCTGGTCTGACATCCCACCTATACTTCACAGAAAACTCGAGCTTTGCGGTGAATGTACTTCTTAAAGAGGGATTCTTCCATGAACTATGTTCCGATATCAACGAGAAAACGTCCAGCGTTCTTCGATCGTTAATGATTGTCTTAGCCCATCTCTTTGGACGGAGGCCGTGCAGGGAAGCTGACCAGGAATATATCGAGAATGTTGTGAAGCGATCCCCCTCGATCGTCTTCTTACCTCCACTGCCTCCTCAAGCAGCACGCATACTTCGCCAACACAACCAGGAGACGCTTCAGATATTCACGACGTATGTCAAGACGTTTGTTGATCAACATATCAAAGAGGATGACTGTAAGCTGCCATTGACTGGGGTCGAAGCTGGAGGTAGTAATGCCGATGTGGCACTCGCCGGCACTCTGCCGCCTACGCGGGTTAGATCTGCCTTTGTCGCTTTATCCGGGCATGGAGATACGTTCGACACCATTTCGGATTTATGCCGCACGACGCGTGGAGGGGTTTTCTTAGAAGAAGCTGTGATACCCCATCTGGATGTATATCCCGACGAGTCGAAGACTCCACTGAATGCTTGTAAGCGTCCGATGTTACTTGTTGTGTTTTATGCGAACAAGGTGCTGACACATGTAACACAGATCTGTATGATTTCTATATGCACGGAGATGTAGACGCTATTGAAAAAGCAAATGGTGTCCGCAAATCAGACGTGTGGTTCTTGCTGAATGGTCAGTTCCTATAACTTCCTCCCTATCATCTCTTCATCCTGTGTTGAGCTAATTGGTTCACTCTTGGTAAGACTTTTCAATGGTGCTGGCTACTATCACCACAAGTCTAGCCAACTTTCTCAAGCTTCCAAACTCCGATCTCAGTATGCTCGACATAGTCGGAGAGGGCGATGAGCAAAATGCCCAGGAAGATGATAAGTTTGCAGCAGACGTACCAGATCTGACAGATGGCAGCAGTGTGACCAGCACGCAATCGGAGCGGGGAAAGGCACTCGCGAATGTGCCTGTTTTTTCAAAGGCTCGTACAAAGAAGGTTGCCGATGCTTGGGATGATAATGATGATGATGTCGATGATAACAATACCCACGAGACCACGAATGGAGGATTGGATGAAAAGAATGCTCCTGATCTGAACGGCCAAACGGTCGACGAGATTGAAGAGGGATTTTTGAAGGTTTATAAGGCGTTGTCGAAGCTAAAGTTGGAGTTCGATGAGAAGTTCCATGCTATGTTTGCATAGACTTGCTTTCTGGAAGCAAGAGGTGGGGATATCTGGAATCAACACCGAAATGGCATAGACGATAGAAAGGGTGTATGATTCTAAACCATGGCGGTGTGCTGTTGCTAAATATGATGAAGTGCGAGTGTGCGACCATGAGCGCCGAGAAAAGCCTTTCAGTCAAGACTTTTGAACAATAGATGAGAGCAAGGTATTTCGTGGGACCGTGACATACGCGTGCTGCAGAGCTGAAGCAGTAAGTGCTTAACGAGAGGAAGGTACCTTATTCGGTAGAGAGTAGATAACGTGACACGCGTTGGTAAGTATCTATCTATTTTGGCGTTGCCCTAAAAAGTCGGCGATTGGAATGCCGACAATCGAAAATCTTTTGGAAGGTCTTGACTCTACAAGGCATTGTTCATTCAGGATGGCTTCCAGATCCTTGCGCATTGGCCTTTTGCCCGGGGATGGCATCGGGCGTGAAGTCATACCAGTCAGTACCCTCATCAGAACAGAATCTGAAATATATCCCGTCTAATTCACACAGGCAGGTCGACGAGTCCTCGAAGCTATTTCAACCTCTTTTAACCTCAACTTTTCCTTCGTAGACCTCCCCGCTGGCTTCGAAACCTTCCAACAAACAGGCACTGCCCTTCCCGACAAGACCGTCGAAACTTTGAAAAAAGAATGTGACGGCGCCCTCTTCGGAGCTGTGAGCTCCCCAACCACAAAAGTCGCTGGCTACTCCTCCCCCATCGTCGCCCTCCGAAAGAAGCTCGACCTTTACGCCAATGTCCGGCCCGTCAAGACCACCCCCTCATCAAAAGCCCAGATCGACCTCGTCATCGTTCGCGAAAACACAGAAGATCTCTACGTAAAAGAAGAGCGCACCTTCGACGCCCCCGACGGCTCCGGCAAAGTCGCAGAAGCGATAAAACGTATCTCTGAGCGCGCAAGCCACCGTATCGCTACAATGGCTGGTGAGATTGCGTACCGTCGCCAGAAGATTAGGGATACAGGCGTGCAAAGCGTGCACTCGAAACCTCTGGTCACCATAACCCACAAATCAAATGTTCTCTCCCAGACCGACGGTCTCTTCCGCGAAACCGCCCGTGCCGCTCTCGCCGACCCCAAATACGCCCATCTCGCTGTCGAAGAACAAATCGTCGATTCCATGGTCTACAAACTCTTCCGCCAACCATCCGCCTACGACGTCATTGTCGCGCCTAACCTGTACGGAGACATCCTATCCGATGGTGCCGCAGCACTTGTGGGTAGTCTAGGACTCGTACCAAGTGCAAACGTAGGTGACAACTTCGCGATTGGGGAACCATGTCACGGCAGCGCACCAGACATCATGGGGAAGGGCATCGCAAATCCAATCGCAACAATCAGGAGCGTTGCGCTGATGCTTGAGTTCATGGGCCAGGAAGCGGCTGCGGCGAAGATCTATGAGGCTGTGGAGGGCAATCTAGACGACGGCAGGTTTTTGACGCCGGATATGGGGGGGAGGGCTGGGACTGAGGAGGTGGTGGAGGATGTTTTGAGGAGGTTTTAGGATTGATGGATGGATGGATCTGTAGACTGGTGTATATAGAATTAGAAGGCATATGTCTGGAAGGTTTGGGGATTGTGGATTGTCGTGAATTGAGCAATGGTGTGACATAGTTACGTGTGATAGACTCTTGACACATATATGAGCTGCATCCTCTGGCCAAATCATCTACTTCTTCAATATCTTTCGAAATCCGGCCACCCCTTGGAAGTGTTTGACTCCATGATCACAACTTCGACTCGAAAACCAAAACTCAGACCTGACATTCCCGGTACCAAGGAGGTCTCCACGACTATAATATCTGATCTGAATCAACTTAAATACCTCTTAGGTTATTCTCTTACTCGTCATTCGTAGTGTACCCTCCCCTCTGCCTTTTAAGCCATCAAGAAAAAAACATGGGTTTTATCTAGCCCCCTTAATGGAAAAGCCGATCATTGCCAAAATCCCAAATCTTTTCCTCTTGCCAGTATACTCTCTCGTCTAGTCTATTCTATATCCAAAAAAAACCCCTTCCACGCCCTTCGTATCTCCAACCCCCCCACGCTCCCATCAATCGACATCATCATCTCCCGGCTGGAATCCCCCGCACCCATCTGCCATGCCCTTCCCCGCCTTGCCATCTATACCCCCCTCCTTCGCCTCCAGCCCCTTCACTTCCCCCTCGTCAACATCGTCTTTATGCAAGAGCGTGAACACGACAACGAAGTATACCTCATCGGTTTCTTTGTTTTTGAGCACATATCTTAGCGAATCCTCGCCGCCGAGATAGCCTAGGACTGAGAGGGAGAAGCCGGGGAGTTTTAGGGAGAAATCTGTTGCGGGCGTGAGATTGTTGGGTTTGATTCTCCTGGGTGTAAGTGGGTAGAGAGTGCGACGAACCATTGAAATCTAAATAAGGGTTGAAAAAATCCCCCCAATACACCCTTCCACCTTCCCACTCCCAGGACTTCTTGTTCTCCTCTATCAAAAACCACTTCTTCCTCGCATCCGCCGTCTGCGGCACCCCCAATCCCTCCCTTGCCTCCTCCCCATCCCCCTCCCCTCCCTCCTCAACCCCCTTTTCCTCCCCCATATTTACCCCACTAACCACCCCATCCCCCTTCCCGCCCACCTTCGGCCCCACTCTCAAAGCATTGATACTACTCAATGCATTCCCATACAAATACGGTTTATCCGCATAAACGTCCCCATCGAGTCCTGGATCAATGGCCCATTTTACGATCTTGAGTGCTGTGCCGAACCCCGGGGGGAGGCGGTCACGGACGGGGTGGTCGAAGTCGTTGCCGAAGACGAGAGAGTCGCCGGGGATCGAGGTGTGTGGGAGGAGAGAGAAGGAGATGGAGTATTGGTCGTGAGTGTGTGGGGGGTGAGAGAAGTAGGGAGATGTGGTGGGGGAGTCGTGGGGGAGACCTGAGGTTGGAGGGGAGGTTAGTGGGGTATTCCAGGGGGGTGATGGTAAGGGGATGAGGGGAGGTACCGCGGTAGTTTTGGATGCGGACGGAGATTGAGGCTTTGCAGAGGGGAGAGGAGATGTGGGTGGGATGCGGGGTGTTTACGTTGACGATTTGGTGGGTAGAGGGGTCATAGCCGGGGCCGGCGGTGACGCGGAGGAGGTACTTGTCTGCCATTGATGGGATGGGTGAGAGAGAAGGCTGGCGGCGGTGATTGCCAGTGTATGTTACATGGTGAAACTTGCAGGATATCGGACAGTGTTCAGGTAGGAAAGAGAGTTTGAACGCTATGGCGTCATTGTTTACAGTTTGGAACATCACATGTGAAAGACCGTTTTCTCTGTATGAGTTGCCCAGCCCTAAAATGTAGCTTGCTGGTAGATTAGCAGGGTGGTTTTTCTTTCGGATTAGGGGGTGGCCAACTTGGAAGACTCCAGGCTAACAGATGTTCAGCAATTATGAAAATAGGAACTGAGTGAGAACAAAATCCCAGTAAACGCGATATCCAGATTCCAGAGCTGAGATATGACAGCATAAAGATGGCAGCCAACACCGCACAGCTCGTATAGTAACATCACGAACGCCCAGTACCACTAATTGTCAGGCTGGATTTGCCCCCCTCGCAGAAGATGAGGCCTCCTGAGACCATGTATGCCACAAATCCTCTTTGCAGCCGCCAGTACCTTACTCTTAGCCCCTCAAATTCCCGGTCTCTTCGCCACCCCAAACAATCATCGCCTCCTCTCAAACCAACTTGTCGCCCCCAACGCTGCAACACTCTGATCCATCACGAACTCGCCTACATCAAGGTATTTGGCGACCCACTTTTGGATTTCTTTGCTATCCGAAAGCTTTTCTGATTTGAGACTAGGGCTGCCGTCCCCATTGAACAGGGTAGAGTTAGCTATCGATCTCAACTTCCTAAGCCATGCTGTGCTTTGTTCATGACCGAGGGCCAAGGGCTCAGGGGATGGACGGAATGGCATACGTGAGGCCTGTTGAGCGCTTGACGCCCGCGAGGAATGCAGATACTGTTCGAGGTATTAACATACGCTTATACATCGACTTGGATATAAGACATACAGAGGACTAAGTCAAACGCGTAATGGGTCAGTCGACCGAGCTTGATTTACATCGTAATCAGTCCCTAGACTCTTGGTAGAGAGAAGGAAAAGAAACCCACCATCGTGGCTATGAGGTGACAATAGAGCTGTAGATACTGTTGTACTTTTGGAACGAATTGAAGTGTACACTGAGATCAGCGACTCTTCAGCCCAATTATTGAGTTGGCAGATTCGAGGAGCAGTTTTTTGCACGCAATCTGACCTTGCTGTTGTGGTCTTGCTGTCGAGTAGTACTAGGTATGAGAGAAGAATGCCTCACTGAGCACCCAAGTTAATCATGCGGGTCACGCTACCATGGTCAAAGTAGCTAGTTACCATAAGCGCGACAGCGGCTAAACGCTATGACCAGTTCCTCTCCAATCAACTAATAAGCGCGATAGTCGCCCCAAGCACAAAAAGCGATATGGATAAGACTGTTCTCGCGAGTCAGTTACAATCGGACTATTCGACCAACGTAATCAACAGCGCATACAAGATGGCAGATTCCTTGAAACACCAGGAGAGTGGTCGTACGCGCATTGAGTGGCTATCTAATTTTAATACAGCATACAAGCCTGCGAAGAATTATCGTCGGACGTCGATTATCTGCACAATCGGCCCAAAAACAAACTCCGCCGAAAAAATCAATGTCTTACGCAAAGGTATGAGTTCCCTGAATCGCCTTATTGCACAGGACTAAAGTCAGATATGTAGCTGGCATGAACGTTGTTCGCATGAATTTTTCTCACGGAGCTCATGAGGTACGGCGATAACCAAACTGTATCCACTGCTGTGGTGGGGTTTCCGAGGACATGGAGGCTAACCAAGGGTTTCCAATAATAGTATCACCAATCAGTCATCGACAATGCTAGGAAGGCAGAGAGTGAACAGCCTGGCCGCCCTCTGGCGATTGCTTTGGATACCGTTCGTTCAATGCTACTATCCTCTCCGTTATCGCTACCAATTACGCTCACTGCTAAGTTATATGTGATATACTAGAAAGGACCTGAGATTCGTACCGGTAATACTGTTGGAGACCAGGATATCCCAATCTCCATGGGAACCGAGCTGAATATCACGACCAACGATAAATATGCTACTGCCTGTGACGACAAGAATATGTGCGCTCTTCCCTAAGCATGAGGGATTTTAGGTATTAAAGCTAACATATTAGGTATCTTGATTACAAGAACATTACCAAGGTCATTGCACCTGGTCGTACCATTTATGTTGACGATGGTGTTCTCTCCTTCGAAGTTCTTGACATCGTTGACGAGCAAACTCTCCGTGTTCGTTGTATGAACAACGGCAAGATATCATCTAAGAAAGGGGTCAACCTTCCAATGACCGACGTCGACTTGCCCGCTCTCTCCGATAAAGATAAAGGAGATCTCCGTTTCGGGGTTCAGAACAAGGTCGATATGGTGTTTGCTTCGTTCATCCGTCGTGGAAGCGATATCACTGCCATTCGCAAAGTTTTAGCTGAAGATGGAAAGGAGATTCAGATCATTGCCAAGATTGAGAACCAGCAGGGTTTGAACAACTTTGACGAGATCCTCGAGAAGACTGACGGTGTCATGGTTGCTCGGGGTGACCTTGGCATCGAGATCCCCCCCGCCCAGGTTTTTATCGCCCAGAAAATGATGATCGCCAAATGCAATCGTGCCGGCAAGCCTGTCATCTGTGCGACTCAGATGCTCGAGTCTATGACATACAATCCTCGCCCTACACGTGCCGAAGTTAGCGATGTTGGTAATGCTGTTCTAGACGGAGCCGACTGTGTCATGTTGTCCGGTGAGACGGCCAAGGGAAATTACCCCCGCGAGTCTGTCAGCATGATGCACGAGACCTGTTCTTTGGCCGAAGTCGCGATTCCATACGTTAGCTATTCCAGCGAGCTACGTGCAACTATCAAGTCACCAGTTAGCCTTCAGGAATCCTGTGCGATGTCTGCCGTAAGCGCCAGCTTTGAACTTAACGCTGGTGCTATTCTCGTCTTGACTACCAGGTAATGTGGGCACACTACATGATATTTGGCATATCTAACCCTCACATAGCGGCACTTCGGCTCGTATGATCTCGAAACACCGTCCTGTTTGCCCCATTATCATGGTTACTCGCAACGCCACAGCGTCTAGAGTATGTCCCTAGTATCGATATATTTTATAGATGCTGACCACATTCATCAGTACTCGCACCTATATCGTGGCGTCTATCCGTTTCTCTTCCCCGAGAAGAAGCCTGACTTCAATGAGCAAGACTGGCAAGTGGACGTCGACGGCCGCCTCAAGTGGGGTATCGCCCAAGCCATCAAGCTTGGTGTCCTAACTCATGGAGATAACGTTGTTTGCGTTCAGGGCTGGCGTGGTGGGATGGGTCACACGAACACTATACGCATTGTCCCAGCGGAACCAGACCTTGGACTTTCAAACGACTGATGAGCTCCGGTTTCTTGATGATGGAACGGGTGATAGGGCATGATTTTGTGCAATAACAAGGTCGCAAGGTCGATGTGATATGAGGCAACGAAACTTTAGATTCTATGCGTAGAATGCCAGATTTTTAGACCAATGAATGCCTGGGTTCTCCAAGTAAGCTACATAAGTGATGCATCGAAAGTTATGAGATATTTGCTGGTCCTGGAGGTACGACCGAAAACTACTCGCGTTCTTCCCTGTCGAAGACATCAAGCAATTCGGTTTTGTGACAATGAAGTTACAGTCAGGACAAGCGACATCCTCGCACGCGGATTGATTTCTCGACGATGTAAATAAATCTGAGAGATACATATCTCGATACCTCTGGTGCCTTATCAGCGCTGGTTACTAAGCCACGTCTGAGGGTTACATCGTACGTACAGTAATGGAGCCTCCGGTTACTCGGAAAGCATTCACCATCTAATTCGTCTTCTAACCTAGGCCTCTAATAATAATTTCTGAGAAGTTCATTTCTGCAACAATATGCATTGTCATCATCTTGGCGACCTTGAAGAGCATGTCGCTATGACGCTACTTCCACACTGCTGCCACCTCGTGGTGGGTGGTGGATAACTTCAACAAGGCTCTGCCAAGCCCGCGAGAATCCGAAAAATGTTCACCAGACTCTTCGTGACCTTGTCTATGACATAGCTGGTCTGCTGGTAGGCCGTTTTATTGTGATGCTTGCTTTTCATTTTTCCCTTAAATCCAGTCCATAACCATGTCAATAAAACAAGAACTTCTCTCTAATTCTTAATACAACGCCGCCCGAGTTCCTCTCGCTAAGTCCAAAAAGCTACTGAAGCGCCATGGCTGCAACAACTATCATCCCGACGCTTCCTCTCACCACCAAGACCCTCATTTTTGATACCGCCTCGCAGACCCTCAACATCCACGCCTCCCACCCGGTCCCCACACCAGACCCCGCAAAGAATGAACATCTTATTCACGTTCAAACCACAGCCCTGTGCACCCGCGAACTTGACTGGCCCACCCTATTTCCCGCCGCTATATTCGCCGAAAATCCAGAGAAACAAATCACGCCGGGCTACGACCTTGCGGGGACGGTCATAACGTCTCCACCAGCCTCTGCCTTTCACCCCGGCGATGAGATTTACGCTCGCACGCGCGCGTCTCGTCCGGGGAATTGCCGCGAATACACCATCTCCCGGACAGAGGAGATGGCGCTGAAACCGCAGAAGCTAAGCTGGGTAGAAGCGGCGACGGTGCCGCTGTCGGCGGTAACGGCGTGGCAGGCTTTGTTTGAACACGCTGGGGTGAAGGGGTTAGATGATCCGAGTACGGACGGGAAGAGGGTTCTCATCACTGCCGCGGCGGGCGGAACTGGCATTTGGCTTGTGCAGTTGGCCAGGATCGCAGGGTTACATGTCGTGGCGCAGGTTGGCAATGCGAAGAATGACAGGTTTGTTAAAGAACTAGGCGCATCGGAGACTGTAAATTACAAGACGACGAGCTTGAAACAATGGGCCGAGAGAGAGGGCATGGTGGATATCGTGATTGATCTCTTGGGAGGAAAAACGTTGGAGGATGAGTGGTTTTGTGTCAAGGACGAGGGCACTCTGATCAGTATTTTCGAGCCACCGGAGAACCAGAGGCCAGAAGGGCTGAAAAACAAGGCTGTGAAGAACGAGTTTTTTATCATGGAGCCGGATGGCCAACAATTGGCAGAGATTTCGAGATTGTTGGATGAGGGCCAGTGTCAGCCGGTAGTGGACAGTATTTGGGAGCTAGAGGACTATGAGGGGGCGTTTGAGAGGTTGAATGAGGGCCATGCCAACGGGAAAGTTGTAATCAAGGTTACCGAGTAGGTATCGGAAGAGTGGAATTCAGAGCTCAACTCCTAAGGAGGTCGCATGTTGCCCCAAATTTAGTTTATCCACGATCATAGAATCTTCTTCGTGTTAAATCCTAGAACGCTAAGATGGTTTCCTGTAAGAAAAAAGAATCAAGAAGACTCTTCTCTCCAGAGGTACTACAAAGCTATGACTATTCGAAGTAGTTTAAAGAAAGAGAATCTAATTGAAACATCAATAAAACCCTTTCTTAACGATCAAGAAGTCTTGTCTTTATTCCGTAGAAGTTCCGGGGTCGTCCAGTTAAGGTTCCAGTTAGACGCAGCCGGGACGTTCTCCCACTGTCTAGCCCTACGGGCTTCACGAAATATCTCAAGGCTGTCTCATGCAAGTATCCGTAGCTCACATTTTCAGACAAAGGATGTTGAGATGTCTTGCTCTGGGTTTTGAGTTAATGTGTTGCAAGCTCCCATATCTCGCATGACAAAGCTAACTTGCATGGCTCATCAACACAATGAGGAATTTTCACTTGACACGTGAACCTGTCTGAGACCTTGTCGCTCTTAAGTGGTCCTTATGCTCGTGGCTGTTGCTTTACCTAGTATGATCATGGGTGCCATGAGATAAATACTGTTCGTCGACAGTTCTGGTAGGGTCTGGTACAACGTCAAGAAATTGATCCCTTATCAAGTCCGCCGTGTTCCTTATGGTGAGGAATCTCATTAGAGCCGTCTTGAAAAACCTTTGACAAGTCATATTATCTGGCGAACGTTTAAACTAAGTTCCATCTCTCATACGACTTGCTTCTCTCCCTTGTTAGAACATGGCTAATGTCCATGAACTTGAATCTTGGGTAAGAGAGCAATACTACCAAATCGGCCTTGACAGTAAGGGCCAGTTCATTGGTAAAAAAGCCTTCAAGCAAAAATTAATCACGTTACGCCCCGGCTTTTCGGCTAGTGAGGTGAGGATACGAATAGTTGTCAACGAGTGAGCAAGCTTTATCTGAAACCTGGGAGCGTCCGCTGATGCTTTCATCTTCTGGCAGACTATTCTTCGGCGGTGAAATTGCGAAAGTCGATGAAAGCAAGAAAACTCAAACCAAACTTGCGGAAGTCGGTAAAAGCAAGAATAAGCAAACCCCTAAAGCCGCAGTGATATCTGCCCCAGTTGACTCCCAAACAACGCGGGTGACAAGATCTTCAACCGCTGCGGCGAAGAATCAGAGCTCGAGTGTCTTTGTATCTAAAGTACCGAGTCTGCATTCCTCCGATTCCGGCTCGTCTTCCAAGACTGCTTCAAGCTCAACGCACAACGTAAGGACTAGATCTCCTCTCAAAACTTCCTGCTATCGCACTAATTTAATTGACATTACACCCAGGCCCCTAGTGGAGAACCCTTTCGGTCCAAATCCGCTGTTGCTGGAGCGGAGAAGAAATTTCTCCTGCCGCAAAGTTTGAAAGCAAAACTAACAACGGTATCAACTTTGTTCCCAATCCTAATAAAGTAAGAAGTATTCTGAAATAATACAGAAATCACCCAACAGCAACAATACCAGGCAGTTGGGGCAATCTCTTCCCGAAGCGCAAAAGCACGAATTTGGGAATCTAGAAGCCGAAAACGGTGGGGTTGTTGTACACCCATTCGCTGAGTCTAGCGCTGCTGGGCAGTCATCGTCATCTCAGAAAGTCAATGGTATTTAAACCAATGTAGATTCCAGACCGCTCTGCTAACGCGCCGCAGAACTGAGAGATTTCTTCGACGCACGTACTGGTCCGAATGGCCAACTAAATAACAAACGCGCCAGCGATGTCTTGTCCATAGCGCCGAATCTAGACGATCAATTAAGACTTCTACATCTGCATGATGATGCAGAAAATCCAGATGGAGAATCCGCGGCTAACGATATCAAGAACGCCGTGCTTTTTCCCGCGAACCTACTAGAGCACAATAACAAGAGCATGCTGCCCCAGTACGGACTACTTGGAAGCTGCAATATGAAGGAAGTTCCAAAGGGCGCCAACGACCCCAGAATCTTCTTGAATACCAATATACCCTTTTCCGCATTCATTTGCGGCGTCCAAGGAAGTGGTAAATCGCACACGACTTCATGTTTAATAGGTAAGCATTCCACCCAAAATTCAATTCTCTAATTGAGTCTTTTGACATTCCACAGAGAACTCTCTTATCCGATCCCCAATACTGGGGATCCTCCAAAAGCCGCTCTCGGCCCTGGTGTTTCACTACGGCGAAGCTACATCGCGCCTAAACTTCAAACCAAGCGAAGTAGCCTTCCTTGCCTCTCCGAGTCCGGAGCTCTCGAATCATCCAAGGGTGGCGAAAATTCACGTTCTGGTTTCCCCATCCAACTATCTGACACTAAAACCTTTGTACAGCAGAATCCCTGGCGTAACAATCGAGCCATTCAAACTCCACCCCAAAGACCTTAACATCGGCACCATGCTCACCCTCATGTCGGTCGACACGACCGAATCAGCTCCACTATACATGAGCCAAGTGACCAAAATCCTCCGTGACATGGCATCGAAATCATCCAAGGCTTTCGACTATCTAGAGTTCAAGCGCCAACTAGCCGACGCGAAGCTCGACAGAAAGCAAGTCGACTTTCTGACTCAACGATTGGACCTGCTGGAGTCGTTCCTGGACTTACGAGGCTCCAGTCCCGGGCCTACTTACGAAGCAGGCACAATTACTATCATGGATTTATCCTGTCCATTTGTCGACGTGAATACCGCTTGTGTCCTGTTCAAAATCGGCATGGGTATGTATCTGGAGTCCAGCGCTACTACAGGGAAGCTCATTGCAGTCGACGAGGCACATAAAGTACGTCCCCCACTCAAAGACTGTTCTACGATACACCCCACAACAGCATACTGACGATAACAACAGTACATGACCGACACTCCCGCCTCCAAAGCGTTAACAGAGTCCCTTCTCAGCGTGATCCGTCAACAACGCCACTACGGCGCCCGGGTTATCATCAGCACTCAAGAACCCACAACATCCCCTCAGCTTATCGATCTGTGTTCAATAACAGTAATCCACCGCTTTTCCAGCCCCGAGTGGTTTAGCATTCTGCGACGACACATTTCGATCATCGACGAGAGCAATGGTGGCAAAGGCGTTGAGCTATTTCAGAGGATTGTGAGTCTCAGAACTGGGGAAGCCTTGGTATTTGCGCCGTCGGCGATTGTGAGTACGGCGGACGGGGAGGGAAAATGGGCCAAGCTGAGTGACGGCATATTGAATGTTAGAGTGAGGAAGAGGGTGACGTGGGATGGGGGGAGGAGTGTTGTTGCTGTTTCGGGGGGGTAATATGGAGGGAAGGTGAGTGGTGGAAAGGAGATGTAAAACATGGTTGGACGGATTCACGATTGGAATAATGCGCTGATGTAATTGGAAAGGGTGGGATATTTCGGAAGCGTGTGAGATTCTCGTGGTTTTTCTGATCTGGAAAGCAATTGGAAATGGGGAATGCTCATCTAGAACGAACGGAGGAATAGAATAGATAGAATGAACATGACCTCCTGTACTTTCCTCTAGGATCGTTTTTGTTCTTCAATAAACACCTAGGTTTTTCGATAATAACTCTTTTAGTCTATCTTGTATATTATTCTACCGATTTCGAAATTCCAACAGTTAGGACCCAAGTATCAGCAACCGAAAAAACCCCCAGCCCTCCACTTCCCAAAATCTTACCCCAACACCCCTGCAAAACCGAGTCAAGTCACGAACATAAACATATCCTTCCAAAAACCATCGCTCCCACCTCACCAACCCAACCCCTCACAAACTCCCCCCCTCAGGGGGAGGGGGGGGGGGGGGTTGGTGGCGGGTTATGAGGGGATGGGTTTTGAGAGGTTTGAGGGGGGGGGAGGTGCTGGGGAAGAGGGTTGGGGTGTTAGAGATGGAGGAGATGGCGGGGTGGTACGGCACAAATGTTCGGATATCAGTCCTATCTTTTCTCGTTTGAAACGCATCGTATCAAGAGGAAGAAGAAGAAGCATCATCATATATCTCTCCAATTGTCCATTTGCCAACCCCCCCACGGCGTACCGACCGAACTTGTGATAATCCCGGGGATCTACATATTTCAACATTCTTCCAATCTATGTACAGTATGTATGGGTGATTTAATCGAGCGTACATACTGTTGTAGACCGCAGCAGGCATCCGAAACGATTCAAAGAAAAACTGAAGGAAGGGAATTTTTTTGGCTTTGCGTGTTGGGAAGGGGGGGGGGGACAAAGGGGGCTTTTTTTCAAAAGTGCAAGTCTGATTCTTAAGCAACTGCAATTATTCTTCTGCGGCTATGTACCTAAGCGAATAATCCCCTTTTCAGGGCTTCGATAGATCTATTGAGACGGACCCTTGGCTTCAACGGTTTCTCGACTGGTTATCAGAGGGTATGATAGAGGCGGATGCCGGTAGCAATGATTCTCTCACTGGGCTTTCCGGTCAGCATTGTGAAAAATTCTTCTAATTCTTGAATTTTCAGGTCTTAATGCACTCCCCTCCCTGGTAGCTAGCCGTATTACAAGACCACGGCCCACCGTCTATTAGTAATTATACATTGGCTATATATTTGCTGCAAACGAGGCCATCTCCACCTATAAACCCTCCAATATTGGCATATCGAAATGACTAGGTCGGTCACAAGCTAGCTTCAAAATCCACGTCTGGCTTGTGTGGTAGTACTGGTATCAAGTTTTCTTCTTATCAGTTGCTATTTTCGGCTCTTCGAAGCGCTTACTGACGGTCTGGATCATCTTTCCAAACCAGTAGAAATTCAGTCCGCCTAAAAGGGTCAAGCTCCCCACATATACCAATGCGAGCCACTTCGGAACGGGGAGTTCTCCGCCTTCTTGAATAGCACGCCATACATCCTGAAACATCCGCACAGACTGGTAGCTACCCCACAGAAGTCGGCTACATCCAAAAGTTGTTATGAGTGCAATGCCGTTGATCAGCTGAGCTGTGCTCCCACTCATACCAACCTTATCCATATACCAGTGGGCGTTGAGGAAAGGCGTGGATAATTCGTACAGTACAAAATTAAGCCCGTAGTAGTTCACAAAGGGCCGCTGATGCATGTCAGCGTTGATAAGGCAACCTCTACCAAAAGGAAAGAGCTTGACTCACAAATCCTAAAGATGAGACCACCAACGCGGTAGCAGCATGTGCCAAAGCTCCCCATCCATGTACGTCTACGTCTTTGATGCTGGCAAGCAAATCCCACAGGAAATATCCTGCCGCAAAGCCCTGGACCATACCTCCAGCACCAGTGTAGCCCCAAACCCTCTGCCTCCAATCCATCTGCATTCTTTCTTTGTCGTTGTATATAACCCATAGCGCAACGGCGTTGATGAAGCACGACTGCACCATAGACACGAAGTGAACATTCCAATTGACCTTGGTCTTCCGGGTGAGATTAGGATAGATCTTGGGGAAGAGATATGTCGAGACGCGAGGGGATACGACGGTGTGAATAAACTCGTAGAAACAAAACGCAGGGAGTATCTCATGAGCGTGCAGCGGAAGTGTTCGTAATGCTAAGCTATCAGCGATCGGTTGTGTTGCCTTGACCAGGAAGCCCGAAGGCCCAAAGAAAGGATCAATCATTGCGATATCATTCAATATATGTGAAAAGCACGCCTATCCTTTGTTCTGGTATGCCGAGTGAGACACACACCGCTGTTGGTCTGGGACGCACGGTAGGTTAAGTAGACATACTCCATGCCGGACATGTAGGATCTGTTGAGCAAATCAAGGGACGTTGTTCGGGTCACTACCACTTCCTTTAGGGAATGGAACTGTCGGCCAATTAAGATAAGCGACGGAGTCGGAGTTATGATATCATCGAAACGGGATGGCGACATTGCTGGGCCGCTGCCGCGTACACTAACCTCCAACTCGAACAATACAAATACAAATACACCTTGGACAGGAGTCCAAGTAAATCGCTGCATCCAACACCATCGTCTCAAGCATATCACGATCTTTCTTGACAATGACTTTCGGAAGAGACGAGTCCGGTGTCCAAAATGGCGTTACCTTTGCAACATCAACTCTGGGCAACGGAGTCGGCGGCGTGGCCCGTACCGTTGGTGGCATCGTTGGCGCTGGAGGACGAGGTATCGGAGAGACAATCGCGAGCACGACCGGAAAGGCAGGACAGCCAATCGGGCAGGCACTAGCGGATGCTACCACTGGGATAGAAGGTGGGACGAAGAGGGTCGCGGAGGGAGTCGAGGCGGCAGGGCGGGCACCGGGGAGGTAACGAAATAGGTGGATTATGGGTGGGGGGAGGAGGCTTGGTTGCACCTAATGGTTTGGTGATTGGGAACGATGGGGTCTTGGGACACTTGGACTTTCGCTTTGGTATCAAGGATGCTCGACTTTTGAAGGAGCAGGTGGTGGCGTACGGCGAGTGCGTGAGCAGGCTGGCGGAAATACAGCTTAAACACGACGTCATGACGAACAAGTCTAAGGTATATCAGTAAGGAGGCCGTAGGAATCTGACATCACACAAGAATCAAGCACCAGCGTCCCTCACGACCTTCCAACCCAAACCCAATAAGCCACCCACTCACCTCCCGACCCATCTACGCATAACGACCCAATCAACCACCACCCCACAACCCCACCCCACCCCCCAACAACCCTCGCCCGCACCCTCCCAACCCGCACCGCCCTCCCCCAAATCCCCCTCCCCCTCCCCCTACCCCTTCCTCACCAACCTCCCCACCAACCTCCCCACCACCCACATCCTCAACCCCCACACGCCCCGCTCCCACAACCGCCCAAACCATGTCCACGTCCATGTCCATGGGCCTCTGCACCCTCTACTACATACATACACCTACCGCCCCTAACTACTACACCTACACCCACACCCACACCCACAACCGCCCCTCCTACGCAACTGTCCAAAACCCGCAGCAATCAGAACTCGCTGCGCTGTTCGGGAGCTTTGTATTGGGTTGAACGGGGGGCTGAGTGCGAAGTTTTTGGATCTGGGGGAGTAAAAGGGGGGGGGGGGGGAGTTTGGGGGAGGGGGGTTTCGCTGGCGTGTGGGGGTTTGGGGGGTTTTGAGAGTGGAGTGGATATGAGTGATGTGCCTTCTTATACTTCTGCTTTTTTTTACCTGCTGCTTACGTAGGAGCTTAGGGTCGATATTGTCCAGCTGCTCCTCGAGTTCGATTCCATATAATGTCTCCAGTCATCCTTCTACTTGTTCTCAACACCAGTTCTATCGGCAAAGCGTATATGACGGTTGTCAGCAGAAAGACATGTGGTCTTGAAGTCATACCGTGCTGTTTGTTGCACGCTTTCAATTGCACAAGATCCAAGAATTTTCTTTGAAGCATTACCATGGTTGTCTCGTTGGAGACGTGTCCGAAGGTGCATAGTACAACAAGGTAACTGTTTTTCTCGGAGGAATCCATTATTCGGTTCTCAAAACAGTCAAACCCCCTGTTTCCAACCCATTAATTTCCTCTTCTCGCCCGAAATCCCAACCTTCTTTCCCCCCCTTCTCTTCCATCAAACTCCCAAACCTCCACCGGCAAATACCTTCGTACCCCCCTTCTTCACGCCGCCGCCGCAGCCTCCGCTTCGCTTTTCACCTTCAACCCCATCTTTACCCGCCATGCCAGATACCGATTCGTTTTCAGATTCGCGTAAGCGATGAAGCCCCAAACAGAGAGGGCGATGAGGCCAATAGTCAGGATGAGAATGATTGCTATGACGACGTTGGGATGCATGATGGCGGAGGGGAGATTTGTTTTTTTTTTGTGCTTTGTATAGGCGGTTAGAGCTATGATGGAAAGGAGTGGTTGTGACTTGAGTGGTTGGGGTGACAAACTTACGAGGGTGGGCGAAAGGGCAAAGGCTTATTGATAAGACTTATGTGGTAATGGAGGTAAGAAGTTGTTTTTTTTCTGCTAGGGTGTTACCGTGCTATCTTTTGCTCGACATCTGTGTCAGGATTTACCTTGCGTCTCTTCTTGCAAAGTAAAAGGTTGTCTGTTCCTCACAACGGTATTAGGTCCGTTTGCTGAGAGATCGGAAGTAACTACTGGTCTTTGCTGAGAGGAATTATGGTGGTTTGTGGACTCTGTCATAGAGTATTTTGTGGTGCTTTAATGCGCAAGGTCTTGTTGACGTTGATGGTGGGAGTGTTGAAGGGGGACTCATCTATGTTTACCATGAAGCGTATACCACTCTATTCTTCTCGGCACCTTTTCGGTTCGTTGAAGCTGTAGCACATACCGCTTCGTCCTCTCATCTTGAGCTCAGCTCTTTACCCACCGTAGAGCTTTAGCCTTTATGCATGTTAGGAGTCACCAGATGTGTTTTGTTTGGTTTAGTATTTTCCTGTAAAGAAAAACAGGCTACCATGATCAGTACTTCTTTCTTATGCTAATGCTTCATCTAATTTCTTGTTCTGATGCTTTATCTAGCTTCCTCAGCCTCTCTTCTTTGATGAAGTCGTTCTGTATTCTTTATGAAGATGTATTTGCTGGGCTCTTGATAAGTTGTACATCGACTTCTGTCACTAGGGTCGCTAGTGTATCGCTGATTTTGGGTCGCGGCAACGCTGCTGTGAGCAATCGAACGCAATGTCCTCAAGGTTCTCAGCTCCATTTCCGAAATTGATACGCACAAAAATATCTAGACCGAGAAATTAACACTTACAACGCCAAACTCAGCGGCTTGCAGAAAGTTCTCCGTAGAGCGTAACATAGTCTTGCGCCATTCGACCGGAACTGAACCGTTGCAATCCCCTCTCCCGTACTTTTCCCCGATCAAGGTCTCCTATCGTCCCAACAGCCGCTACAGCCTCATCTTCATTGTCTACCACAAATCCTGTGAGCCCTTCTTCGACCACCTCAGGAACCGCTCCCAGGCCCATGGCGATCGACGGCGTACCGCACATCATCGCTTCGATCATTGCGAGTCCGAATGGCTCGGGCCAAGCGATGGGGAACAGTAAAGCGGTGGCATTGCCCAAAAACGCGCTTTTCTGTTCATCATTGATCTCACCTATATACTCGACATGAGGCAGGTCAAGGAGATGCTTAATTTCTTTTTCGAAATACTCGCGATCGAATGGGTCGACTTTGGCTGCTATGACGAGCTTCTTCCCAGCGCGCTGGGCAATACGGATAGCAGCATCTGGGCCCTTCTCCGGCGAGATACGGCCAAGGAAGGCGAGATAACCACCACTGCCATTCCCGAGTGGCAAGAAATCTGACGGAACACCGTGATGGATTGTCTTGATGTAATTCGCCTCAGGGTAATATTTACGCTGAGAGCCCGAAATCGAGACCAGAGGTACATCATCAAACATCTTGAGTAACTTTTGAGTTTCCGGAAGGTCCACACGTCCATGCAGCGTTATGAGAAACGGTACGCCAAGCCGCTTCAAGAGTGGCAATGCTAAGAAGTCATTGTGGAGATGAATGATATCGAATTCCAGGGCACGACTTGCGAGCATTTCCAATTGCATGATTTGCGGCGCTAGGAAGTCTCTGATGGTAGGGTCAAGCCGAATGGCTGTTGGCCAGGGAGCCTGCAAGTCAGCCTTCGTGGTGCTGTCGCCACTGGCCAAGAGTGTGACTTCATGGCCAAGTACAACAAGAGCTTCGGTAAGGTGGGAAACGACACGCTCTGATCCGCCGTACAGCAAGGGTGGAACAGCCTCGAAAAGGGGAGCAACTTGAGCGATTCTCATGACCAGGTAGGTACTCGGCTTGACTTCTGATTTAGTCGTTACTGCACTCAGACGTGTAGGTAAGAAGAAGAATTTGAACAGGTTTGTGGGCTGGTTTTATGATTAACTTCATCAGAGAAAAAATTGGGTCCCTGCATATGCACTTCTCGAGAATGTCATGCGGGAAAGCGTAAATTTCGCATATAGGTATGCATGTCTTGTGGAGACGGACATTGCCCACCCAATATCTTGTGAATATGCGAATGTAATGGACAACTCCGTAAAGACTACTCATAACCGACCTCGGCCGTTCACTTACTTTCCATATCTAACATCAAAGATATCCCGCGGGTGCCCACGACGCAGATAGTAATCTTTCCATCTGAATTGTCTTGTGGTAGAGCGGGCAGAAGCAAAATACCCCTTACTAATGGTCGTTTGTGGTAGAGCGTAATGTAACCATTGAACCTATGTAGACTGTTGCCAAATAATTGTGGTTAGATGTTCTTGTGGTTTCACCCTGTCAAGTGAGTGCGGATATAAAACAGACTTATGAGTGTCAATAAGAGACTGAGTGTATTCGTTGACTACCTATATGGTGAGCATCACACCTCGGGTCTCAGGGGGTCTAATGGCATAAGAACTCTGGCGATCTGACGATTTGAACAAGCCAAATGAAGTTTCTGGACTGGCAATGTTCCCATCAGCTTCACCGAGATATCTCACTGCGTACCCAGATTACCAACGATGAAGTGCAATCTGATAATTGCTTAAAAATGTAGTTTTCTATGTAGGAAGCTAGAGTAAGGTACGTATGATCGTATCTACGGTACGTAGATGAGGTAATTGTGCGGAGGTCGGCACATACCGGCGCTAGTATCAATTAGGTTAGTGAGCGGTGTAATACCAACTGCTTTACTCCTATTGCTCTTATTGCTCCTATTGTTTCAACAATCAAAGAGGTTGCCAAGTCGCACACCCCAATGGACCCTCCGCTGAGCCTGAACCTGAGCCTTTCCTCTCGCGGCATAGGGAACCCCATACTTTGGCGCCTCTGAGGTCTGACCAGCTCCGATGCTTGATGTTGAGCTTGATTGGGCCAATGTCTCGGGTATTTTTCCTCTTCGGAAACCGGCCTCACCCTACAAGGCTGAGATCAAGCCTGCGACGACACACTACCTACCTTACAGAAAACGAAACTGTGCCCCTTCGACCCATACATCGAATACGACCTCGTGACGTGGAGGAGCATGTCGAGTGCGGGATGAGTGTGACATCGCGGGCTATCCCCTGCTACAAACGTCCATGTTCCTCCAGACATCTCGTCAGGCATTGCATGCATTATCGTATTCGTTGGTATATATTAATGACATTGATTTCGATTGTCCATGAAGTACTCACCCTGTTGCCTGTATTCCCCCGTCACTTCCGTCGCCTACTTCCTGTTTGTTCTTGTTGAGAGTCGCTGCCTATCTCGTCTCCCGCCCTTCTATACCCATACAGACCTGTTAGACCAAGAAGCGTTGAAGTCGCCTCTTCTACCGTGTCAAATAGACCAGAAGATGTTTTCTATCATATGCTGGACCATCTGTGCGAGCCCCGTCTTGGCTTCAACCGAGCTCCTGAGCTTAGACTTTAAAAGAGCACCCGTTGCCAGCCATTTTTTTAGCCAACGGAGCCTTGAGCTTCTCATGTACAATGACATCTTCCACCAAGTCAGTGTCCATGCAATATTCCTTCAATTGCTAACCCGTCCTCTAGAAATATACCGTCAATGTGACGGTTGGAACACCGCCACAGCCAGCTTCTCTTCTCATCGATACTGGCAGCAGTGATTTTTGGCTTCCAGCGCCGGATTCCTCGGGATGCTCACCAACTTGTCCGCCCGGTAGTTTCGATACCACAAAGTCCACTACTTTCAAAGGAACGGAGATTCCATTCAATGCTTCTTTCGGTCTCACTGCAGGAAACCCAATTATCGGACAGTACTTTAATGACACTTTACGGATTGGCAAGGCGGTGATACCAAACATGACAGGTACCCTTGTTTCATCTTTGAACTCGTGACCACAAATGGGAACCGCTTGTGCAGGGACCTAGCACTGCATTGCCTCACTCTCATTACATGATTACTGACTTGCAAATGTTAGTGAGTGCATACTGCCTCCATCCGGCCTTCCTAAGACCCGACGGTTAAGGAAACCTCCTGACACGCTCGCAAACGATGACTGCGTCTTAGATTCCGATCGCTAACTACACGCCTGCATCTAGATGGCAGTAGCCAACGTGCCCAACCCATTCTTCAACGATGGATTCTATGGTATCATCGGCCTCCGCAGCCGCCTTGGCGAATCCGTCTTCGACAACCCTGCCAGCCCCGGGTTCAGAAATCCAAACGCTACATTCCCAACGCTGTACGATCAACTCCAAGCGCACGGCTACACCGCCAGACGAGCATTCAGCATATGGCTTAACGGTATGTCCGCCACAACAGGCCGTATAATCTTCGGCGGCATCGACACGAAGAAGTACCACGGCGAGCTCATCAGCGTGCCCGTCCAGCATGGACAAGGCATGTTCTTTGACTGGGCTATAGCACTTACCTCCGTCATCCGCTGCTCGGCCGGCTACGGTCACCCCAAAGAAGTAGTTTTGACCGCCCCAAAATTCGCCGTCACGGTGATCCTGGATAGTGGTGCACCGAATATGTACCTGCCCTGGACAATCGCCCAAAACATCTCCTCAGCCTTAAACGCCTCCACACACTTCGGATTTCCTTACGTTCCTTGTGCGGAGCGAAGAGTCGACTCCACCCTTGAATTCGGATTCGGCGGTGCCTCGGGACCGAGAATCAGTGTTCCCCAATCTGCGCTGATCTACCCATTCGGAGCCCCCTCTAACATCGGCCCCGTGACCGCCAGCGACGGCACACCGCTGTGCTATCTCGGCGTCATTGGTGTCAACGGGACGATGTTTCTCCTTGGCGATACGTTTCAACGCTCTGCTTATTTGGTTTATGATGTCGACAATCGCCAGGTTGCCATGGCGCAGGCCAGGTATGATGTTGACGAGGAGAACGTTGTGGAGATAGCGGCTGGTACGGGTCTTCCTGGCGTCAGTAAGACGGCCAGTCAACTGCTTCCGGCTCCCAGCAAGGCCTAGACCAGTTGTACCTCGCAGGTCTCGAGCTGGGGTTTTAGCACAGAAGTAACGCTCATCTTGAACTCCCTCTTTGAATTTGCATCTCAGCTTGGTCTCGCATATATGTTACGTCACGATCATGATGATTAAGGTCACCAATGAATCAGAGTCGATTTTAAGCTTCCATTGCTGTACGATTCCGTCGAACGACTTTATATATTTCTTGAGAGATATATAATGGGGTTTTTCCTAACGTGTCTGTGCCTCTCTATGTGTTGTGTGTGTAAACAAATAAGTTTCTAATATCGCCTTTTCTCTCTCTCTCTCTCTCTCTCGTTGCACGGTTAGCAATGACGACGAAAAGGGAAACCCTATCCGCATTCTTATCTTGTGGGGGGGGGGGGGGCTGGTCAAGCCACGTTCAGTTTTTCGTATATCTGACATAACAACCTATCTACATACTCCGTCCCACAATTATCGTTTAAAACGTTCTTTCTCTTTGGGCCTCCATCTTCTCCAGTCCCAGGATTTCCGAGTTTGGGAATATGTTGTTTGCATGATATCCTGTTCTCGCTTTATCATCCTCGGAGAGAATGATTGAACGGAATCAAGGAGCCTTGACCGAGACAAGGCAATCGGGGTGACCTCACCCATTTAGAATGAATAAAGTTCGATGCGTCTATACCTTTACTCTACATACTACCATTGATCTCCTTCCCATCCCCATCCACAGGTATCTCCACCGCCCCTCCAGGCGACTCCTCCGTCCTCGCCGTCAAAACCTCAACCCCATCCTCCGTCACCAACAGCGTATGCTCAAACTGCGCCGTGCGCGTCCCATCCTGCGTCGCGCTCGTCCAATCATCCGGCCACGTCTTATCCCGATACGTGCCCAAGCTGATCATCGGCTCGATGGTAAAGCACATGCCGGGCTTGGCGATGCCGACGGCTTTGTTTTTCGCGTAGTGCGGCACGTTGGGCGCGCAGTGGAAGAGCTGGTTAATGCCGTGGCCACAGTAGGTTTTGATGACGGAGCAGTTGCGGGATTTGGCGTGTTTTTCGATGGTACCGCCGGGTTCGCGGAAGAGCATGCCGGGCTTGACGAGTTTGATGGCTTCGGAGAGGCATTGGCGGGAGGTTTCGACGACCCGGACTGAATCGCGGTCGGCGAGGGCTTTTGGGCCGACGTAGTAGGTTTCGTTGAGGTCGCCGTGGAAACCGCCGTGGTAGAGGGTGACGTCGAGGTTGAGGATGTCGCCGTCGAGGAGGATGCGCTGGTCGGGGATGCCGTGACATATTATTTCGTTGGCGGATGTGCAGACGGATTTGGGAAAGTGGACGTAGTTTAAGGGGGATGGGTAGGACTATGGTTAATTAGACATGGCGCCTATTATTCCACATTGTGCGGGATCCTGAAATGATTCTTGTACATACGTTTCGTTCTATGCATGCCTTGTGCACAACCTCATCGAGATAGTCTGTCGTAACGCCAGGCCGAACTTCCCGCGCAGCTATGTCGAGAACCTCTCGGGCAAGTCTGCAAACTTTCCTCATGCCCTCTTGCTGCTTTTTGTCTAAGATAGTGATGTTATTTCTCCCCAAGAACTTCCGCTCCGACTTTGGGTTGCCATCTTCTGCATAGTCTGGGCGAGAAATATGCGGAGGGACTGTTCGTTTCGGCGATAGAGGATACACAGGTCTTAGAGACCCAGTGTAGTCGAATTTAGGGAATGGGTTGTAGAAAGCAGCTGTCGAAATGAGGTTAGAGACGATTTGAAACCTCCACCGACAAGAGATCATTACAGCTTGTTTTGTGTAAGGTCTTGTGCTCAGACTGCAAATATCAGTTAGCACCCTAATACATCGACAACATCCGCTCATGTACCTTGCGAGGGCACAAGGTAGCCTACCCAACTCCTCTTGAAACAGTCTTGCGAACAGAAAGAGCTTTCTTTCCCCAACTTGAGGCATGTAGGACACTGGAGGGAGCCCGTGTCGTTTGGGCAGTCTACGCCAATACACTTCTTCGTCGTCGTATCAACGGCTGCCATTGTTGCAGTCCCACTTCTGCTGTCTTGGTCGAGAAAAGATTGTTCAGGATTCTGGGATGAGAAGCGGGCTTCTAGCAGAGTCCAATCTACTCGCGTTGGTTATGGTTTGAATTTTGTATCTGGTAAGCACTGGCATTTGAGGTTCCTAAACATTCGGCTAAAGTTGCCCATGCAAGGTATTCTAGGAGTCATATGAGTGTCACGTGAGTGTCTACGCATCAGCCTTATCCGCTCAGGGTTCTCCATTAAGCTCAATCAGCCCAAGTTCCATCTACCTTAGACGCTTTAAATGTCATCATCACAGTCACGAGAGATCCGGAAGGGAGGGATATTTCCTCCTCAAAAAATATCATCCTGAGTACTTCGAACTCAATTCAACGAAATGTCAGGAGATACTAACAAGCAGAAGGTCGTTGTCGTAGGCGCAGGGCCTGTGGGCGCCCTCGCGGCTCTATATGCCGCTCAAAGAGGTGACAATGTTGAGGTCTATGAGCTTCGAGCAGGTTGGTCAGCTCTCATACAAACCAAATCGAGATATAATCGCGTTGTTAGATCTTCCATTCTGGAATGATCGCTTGGGAAAAAAGACATACTGCTACTGGTCGCGTGACTCCGTCTATTTCATATGAAGCCTTTCTGGGGGAACATGCAATCAAAAAGAAAAAGGATAAAGTGTCAAAGCCTGCCCATATGAGAATCTTTCTTATGTAGTCAAAGCCTGAGCAATTATTCCAATGGGGCTTACCAATTCTATACAGACCTTCGTGATCCTTCGACCACCCCCTTGAACTTCACCAAATCTATCAATCTAGCCTTATCCGAGCGAGGCATCAATGCAACGAAACATGCCTACCGGGATGGTCTTCTTGACAGTATTCTCCAGGAAACCATACCCATGCATGGCCGCATGATCCACGGACGGAGAAAGACTGGCGAGCTTTACGAAGAATCTCAGGCCTATGATGCACACGGCCGAGTACGTTCCTCGACCGTAGAAATATAGTGCCGAAGTCGCTGATAATTTCAAGTACATCAAAGCGGTGGACCGCGCAGGTCTTAATAAACGCCTCCTCGATTCTCTCGAGGAAATGCCCAACGTATCTTTGCACTTCAACCACAAACTTACCGGTGCGGACTTCAACAAGAAAACGGCTTGGTTTGAACAGCATTACCAAGCACCCATAAAAGACCACGCTCAAAATCCAACCCAGAATAGCCCTACGAAGAAAGGGCAACCGAGAGCATCCGAAATATCCGTAGATTTCGACCTTCTCATAGGAGCCGATGGCGCCCATTCCGCCGCGCGCTACCACATGATGAAATACGCCCGCGTCACTTATCAGCAAGAATACATCGACACCTTATGGTGTGAGTTTCATATCTCGCCCAGAGCATCCTCCTTCGCCATCTCCCCCAACCATCTCCACATCTGGCCCGGCGGTTCCTTCATGTTCATCGCCATCCCCTCGCTGGATAAATCCTTCACCTGTACCCTCTTTGCCCCTTCTTCCTACTTTTCTTCCCTTGCCGCATTTCCCGGAACAGATCTCCTCCCTTTCTTCCAACAAAACTTCCCTGGTATCTGTCCCGAACTCATTTCCCCTGACGACCTACAAAAGCAATTCCGCGAAAACCCACATCTGCCTCTCATCTCTATTAAATGCACGCCCTACCACTACAATTCCAGCGTCGTTATCCTAGGCGATGCCGCCCACGCTATGGTGCCCTTTTACGGCCAAGGCATGAACGCTGGGCTTGAAGACGTGCGTGTGCTCTTCGACTTCCTCGACGCGCACGACGTCTACTCCCCCCAAGACCCCTCAGCGCAAGCCAAAGCCAGAGCACAAGCCCTAGCAGCTTATACGGTCTTTCGCACACCCGACGCGCACACTATCAACGACCTCGCGTTGCGAAATTACGAGGAGATGCGCTCAAGTGTTCAGAGTCCGCTCTATAAGATTAGGAAATGGGTTGAGGAGAGCGTCAATACGTTGGTTCCACGGCTTGGATGGAGTACGCAATATAGCAGGGTCAGTTTCGAGAACGAGAGGTATAGCGAGGTGGAAAGGGCGGTGCAGAAGCAGGGTAGGATTCTCATAGCTGTGCTAGGCTTAGGGCTGGTAGGCTTAGGAGGGTTGGGAAGCCTTGGACTACGGAGATCAGGCTATACAAGGGTGGCTGGGGAATGGTTAAGCCGGATAACTCGCTAGTATTATCGCGGAGATCTCGCAGATACCGTACACAATAGGGGTTGGATGTTCGGAAGATTTCGGCTACTGCGCGTGCGGTAATCCATGAATACATACCTTACCTTACCTTCCTGGATGTGTAACAGTCCAACAGAGCAGTCGGCATTTCGTTAACAAACCAATCCCAACCAAATGTTCTTTTTCGGATCTCCACCCCAGATCCAATTTACAGAAATCACCCTCAGGAAATCAAAGAAGTGGTGGCCACATCATAATGGACACAAACACCAGCTTCCATATCTTCTCCCAGCTCCCCACCGAGCTCCGTCTTAAGATTTGGTTCTTCGCGCTGAATGACATCCACCGTGTGGTTGAGATCGAATGTGACAAAGGTATTGGGCCACGCAACTGGCTATACGTCAAGTCCTTCGCTTCTACCACTCCTGCCCCTGCCCTCATGAATGTCAACCGAGAGTCTCGATCTGAAGCTCTCGCCATCTACCAGCCATACTTCAAGACCAAGCTCTGTCCAACGGGCATCTACGTCGCTTTTGACCGAGACACCATCGCATTTTCGGATGGAGTAATCAGTTATCTGGAAGAACCTGAGCTTCAAGCGATCCAGTCCATGATCCTGAAGTTGAGAGACTATGCATATTTCGGGCATTATAACATCGATACGCTCAGGAGTATGCGGAATTTGAAAACTCTGCGGGTCGAGACGGGGCAGTTGTTGAGTCGGGACCATGGAGACAATATGTTGGCTTTACAAGTAGCGAATCGATTAAGAGAGGAAGAAGAGCTGCATCCTGAGTTGGGAATGCCATCGATCAGGATTGTGTCGAAGCATTCCGGGGAAACAGTCTTGTACTAAGGTAGCCTTTAGATATTCGACGGATATCAA